>OZSS01001067.1_pt1 | contig 12915 bp, 12 predicted proteins | sample 1779911 | NCBI WGS metagenome assembly OZSS01 (sample SAMEA2603589, study PRJEB24840) | metagenome | biome: Water; feature: Photic zone; material: Seawater sample | place: Mediterranean Sea | collected 2013-11-12 | depth 10 m | reverse complement strand
AAAAACTGGATCCCTATATCAATGTGGATCCGGGTACTTTGAATCCCTATGAACATGGGGAATGCTATGTTACCGATGATGGAGCTGAAACAGATTTAGACCTCGGACATTATGAGAGATTTACAGGCGTTACTACCAAAAAAACAGATAATGTGACTACTGGCCGGATTTATTCAGATGTTTTGGCAAGAGAACGCAGGGGGGACTATCTAGGCGCCACCATACAAGTAATTCCGCATGTAACAGACGCTATTAAAGAGTTTGTGCGTAATGATATTACAGATGAAGATTTTGTTTTATGTGAAATCGGAGGTACGGTCGGCGATATTGAATCACTGCCTTTCCTGGAGGCAATAAGACAATTGCGAAATGAGCTTGGAAGTGATGGCTCTTGTATTGTTCATGTAACCTTACTTCCCTACATTCATGCCGCAGGGGAGCTTAAAACAAAACCGACCCAGCATTCTGTCAAAGAATTACAGTCCGTAGGTCTGCAACCAGACATTCTTTTATGCCGAACGGAGCAACCAGTACCCGCAGAGCAAAAAAAGAAAATTGGTCAATTTTGCAATGTAGATGGTGATGATGTGATTATCGCAGAGGATGCGAGCAGTATTTATTATGTTCCACTTGCTTATAATGAGCAGGGGTTTGATACACAAATCTGTCGTCATTTTAAATTAGATGATACAAAGCCTGACCTGAATAGATGGATATCTATTGCCCATGATTATGAAAATCCAGAGGGCGAGATAACCATTGCTATTGTTGGTAAATATACCTCTCTTCAGGATAGCTATAAGTCTCTTGGTGAAGCGATTACGCATGGCGGTATTGCGAATAAATTGCGGGTTAACGTGGAATGGATAGACTCCGAATTATTTGAAACCAATAATGATGATATTCTTGCTCATTATTTGGCAGATGTATCTGGCTTGCTGGTCCCAGGGGGATTTGGCAAGCGAGGCTCTGAGGGTAAAATAAATGCAATCCGCTATGCAAGACAGAGACATATTCCCTTTTTAGGGATTTGCTTTGGAATGCAAATGGCTGTTTTGGAATCTGCTAGAACGCTTGGAAATCTGCCTAATGCAAATTCTAGTGAATTTGGAGATGGGGGTGAATTATTAGTGGGTTTGATGACGGAATGGATTGCAGGGAATTCAGTTGAACAAAGAACAGATTTAGATGATATAGGAGGCACAATGCGCCTTGGGGCTTATCAATGCCTTATCAAAGACGAAAGTCTGGCACATAGAATTTATGGTTCTGACGAAATCTCAGAGCGCCATCGTCATCGCTATGAAGTTAATATTAACTATGAGAGAGTACTAGCAGAGGCTGGCTTGCATATTTCTGGATTATCGCCCGATGGAAGGCTGCCAGAAATTGTAGAGCGAAAAGATCATCCCTTTTTTATAGCAGTGCAATTTCATCCTGAGTTAAAGTCAAAACCGTTTCAGCCGCATCCGTTATTCGCTCAGTTTGTGTCCGCTGCCGGAAAACATTCAAGATTGGTATAGCAAACTAATGTCTGTAAATCCTGATATTCATCGCGTTGATGTGGGCAGTTTTAAAATAGGGTCTGGATTCCCATTGGTGCTTATCGCTGGTCCTTGTCAAATTGAAGGGCGTGACCATGCATTGTTTCATGCTGAGGCTCTCCTAAATGCTGCTCAAATTGCGGGGATGAATTTTATATATAAATCCTCATTTGACAAAGCCAATCGAACATCTGCTAATTCTGCCAGAGGCGTTGGTGTTGAGGAAGGTTTGCGAATTTTAGAAGACGTAAAACAGCAATTTGGCTGCCCCGTACTTACAGATGTTCATACATCTGAGCAATGTGAAGTTGCATCAAAAATTGTTGATATACTTCAAATACCAGCTTTTTTATGTAGGCAAACTGATTTGCTGATATCTGCTGGAAAATCAGGAGCCGTTGTAAACATAAAAAAAGGCCAGTTTTTAGCCCCTTGGGATATGGAGTATGTTGCTGCTAAGGTTGCATCGACAAATAATCATCAAATTTTAGTAACAGAACGTGGTACAAGCTTTGGATACAATACACTGGTATCTGATATGCGTTCTCTGCCTCAAATGGCAAAATTTGGGTATCCTGTTATATTTGATGCCACGCATTCGGTGCAGCAACCAGGCGGGCTTGGCGGCACATCTGGTGGCCAGCGAGAGTTCGTGCCGATATTAGCACGTGCAGCAGTTGCAGCAGGTGTAAACGGTGTTTTTGTGGAAAGCCATCAAGACCCAGATAATGCACCATCTGATGGGCCGAACATGATGCCGCTAGATGAAATGCAATCCCTTTTAACTCAGTTAAGTGCCATACATAATTTATGTTTTATGAGTAAGTAACGTCGTCGAAGCGAGTATATAATTCGGATAAAAGGGTGCTTTTTAAAGCATCCAAAAATAAATAATTAGCAAAGAGGATCGCTATGTCAGCCATTATTGATATTCAAGCAAGACAAATTTTAGACTCACGCGGTAATCCAACAATTGAGGTGGATGTGATTCTGGAGAATGGTTCTGTTGGAAGAGCTGCAGTGCCATCTGGTGCGTCTACAGGAGCCTATGAGGCTGTAGAGTTAAGAGATAATGATAAAAGCTCTTATAACGGAAAAGGCGTATTAAAGGCAGTCCATGCGGTAAATCACGAGATTTTTGACTCGTTATCAGGTACTGACGCGCTTGACCAACGCAGCATCGATACAGATTTGATTGAGCTTGATGGGACTGAAAACAAATCACGCTTGGGCGCGAATGCAATTTTAGGGGTAAGCCTTGCGGTTTCTCGTGCTGCGGCTGATAGCGTAGAATTGCCGCTTTGGCAGTATTTGGGCGGGGTAAATGCGCATCTTCTGCCAACGCCTATGATGAATATTTTAAATGGCGGCGCCCATGCTGATAATAAATTAGATGTTCAGGAATTTATGATCATGCCTATTGGTGCAAATCGCTTTTCCGATGGTCTTCAGATGGGGGCTGAGATTTTTCAAGCTCTTAAATCAGGATTGATGCAAAAAGGGCTTGCAACATCAGTGGGTGATGAGGGTGGTTTTGCACCTGCTTTAAATAGCTCTGATGAGGCTTTGGAATTCGTAAGCAAGGCCATTGAGACTGCAGGCTATTCAATTGGAGAAGATATTGTAATTGCGCTAGATGCGGCTGCATCTGAATTTTATAAAGATGGCAAATATCATCTTGCGGGAGAAGGAAAATCACTAACCACCAAAGAGATGAATAAAATGTGGGCTGATTTGACAGCTAGCCATCCAATAATATCCATTGAAGATCCGTTGGATGAGGATGATTGGTGCGGGTTTGCTGAATTGACATCTGTTGTGGGGGATAAGGTGCAGATTGTAGGCGATGATTTATTCGTTACAAATCCTAAAAGGCTTGAACGTGGTATTGCTGAAAAATCAGCTAATGCGATTTTAATAAAAGTGAATCAGATAGGAACATTAACAGAGACGATGAATGCTATTTCTCTTGCTCAAAAATCTGGATTTGGGGTAATAATCTCCCACCGGTCCGGTGAAACTGAAGATAATTTTATTGCAGATTTGGCAGTAGCTACAAATGCAGGTCAAATAAAAACAGGCTCGCTGTCACGTTCAGACAGGCTGGCAAAATATAACCAGCTATTACGAATTGAAGATGCGCTAGGATTAACATCCGAATATGCGGGCAAGGCGATACTGCGCTAGTTCCCAAAAAGCAAACTGTAGGCTTTGAAAACCCATTGCATGAGCGCATATAACATGCTTGAACTCAAATTATTAGAAGTATGAAATTTGTGACCGGCACAAATGCAGTATATATTCCTTTAGAGAAGCAAGAGAGAGAAATGGTCAAATTAGAGATGTATACAGAGTATCTTGATGAAAACAGCGATCTCTTTATCAGCGCCCAAAATTTTGAACTAATTGAAAAAAAATCTGGATGTTAACAAATAAGACACCCAGCCTACTTTGATATCATGTAATTTTTTCCTGCGAAGAACCAATCAGGCGATAGTCATTCGATACTTCTAGTAGCAGATGAGGGCGGAGGGAGTATTGAGATTGTTATTTGCGTTCGAGAGTTGACTGGCATACGAGATAAAATCATATTTCGAGGATTTGAGTGCTCGGAAATACGACATCCCAACTGGGGTAGTGCTGAGTTTTTTTTTAAAGTAAAAGAAGTTATCTCATACCTGTAAAACAACCGCGGGAGTTCAGAGCTAAATAGACCATCTAATTTTAATCTAATGGATGTTTCTTATGCCGTCGCTAATAGAAATGAATAGAGTTTTGATTGACATAGATTGTTGAATTTGATTCACTTCATTATATCAGGCGGTTAAAGTCATCGGGTACTAGAAATGAGAACGCACAAAATGCTAAATAGGCCATTGACGTATTTTGGAAGCTTTATGCTTCTTGGAACCTTAATAGCCTTTTTTGGATTTCATTCACTTACCGGAGAGCGTGGATTGTTAATGCGTGATAATTTGGATAGAGAAATTGCTGCAGCACAAGAACATCTACAATTACTGAAGAAAGAAAATACTCAGCTAGAATCTCGAATTTCGCTAATGAGAAATGATATAGTTGATCAAGACATATTAGAAGAAATGGCACGAAGTGAGCTTGGTCTTTTTGCAGATAATGACATTCTAATCTTACTTAATATTAATTAATTCATGAGTAGCTGTGATTTTACTTATGAGATGATTTAACCAAAATTAGGTTTAAAACTAAAAAATATAATTAAAACAATAAGATAAAATTGTTGCAAAAAAATGAAATTTGCAACACACTTTAGTTCTTTATCAAGTAGGTTTTGTTCTAGCAATTTGATAGCGAAATTTATGTATTAAAAAATACGGAAACAGCAGGAGTTACAATATCGTGCCACGTAAACCTAATCAAACGCGTGTAAAAAATCCTAGCAAGTCCGGCAGGCCGCCAAAATCTGCCCGAAATCTTGTTAATCATAAGCCAGATAGAAACACGCTCCTATCGATGCATCGTGATATGTTGTTGATTAGGCGTTTTGAAGAAAAAGCAGGACAGCTTTATGGTATGGGTAAAATTGGTGGTTTCTGTCATTTATATATTGGACAGGAAGCTGTTGTTGTTGGATTGCAGTCGGCAAATGAGGATAAAGACAGCGTGGTAACATCCTACCGCGATCATGGTCATATGCTTGCATGTGGCATGGAACCTTCCGGGGTTATGTCTGAGCTTACAGGCAGGGCAGCAGGATATTCAAAAGGCAAAGGCGGCTCGATGCATATGTTCAGCCGTGAGAAAAATTTTTACGGCGGTCATGGAATTGTGGGCGCACAAGTGCCAATAGGTGCGGGACTTGGCTTTGCCCATAAATATAAGGATGATGGCGGCGTTGCTATGACTTATCTTGGTGATGGTGCTGCCAATCAAGGCCAAGTTTATGAGACATTCAATATGGCATCCTTGTGGAAGCTCCCTGTTATCTTTGTCATTGAGAATAATCAATACGCAATGGGAACATCAACCCCAAGATCCACCGCAGGTACTGCATTATATGAACGTGGTTCTGCTTATGGAATTGTCGGTAAGCAGGTTGATGGTATGGATGTGTTGGCTGTGCGAGAGGCTGGTATTGAGGCAATAGAGTATGCGCGTTCTGGCAAGGGTCCGTATATTTTAGAAATGAAAACATATCGCTATCGGGGTCATTCAATGTCAGATCCTGCAAAATACAGAACGCGCGAGGAGGTAGATGCTATGCGAAAACAGCATGATCCTATCGATCATTTGCGTGATTTACTACTTCGAGAAGGTATCGAGGAAGCAGAATTAAAACTTCAGGATACAGAAGTTAAAAAAATCATATCAGAAGCGACAGATGTCGCATTAGAGTCACCTGAACCATCACCAGATGAGCTTTATACCGATATATTAGTTGAAGTTGCTGAATAACAGCTTCGTCAATCAAAAGTTTGATTTGTTGCGCAGATTATGTCGCAGAAAAAAGAATTTTAAGGGTTTAACCTATGTCGAATGAAATAAAAATGCCAGCATTATCCCCAACTATGACAGAGGGGATATTATCTAAATGGCTGGTGAAAATTGGTGATGAAATACGCTCCGGTGATGTGATAGCTGAAATTGAAACTGATAAGGCAACAATGGAAGTTGAAGCTGTTGATGATGGAGTTGTTACACAATTGGTGGTGGAAGAGGGAACACAAGCAGTGCCAGTAGGCACCGTCATTGCCACTATATCAGGTGATAGCGGCGATAATCTAGAAACCATAAGCCCAAATAAAGAAACCCTGCAAGTTGAACCTACCATTACATCGCCTTTAATTGAGCCGGTGGCGGCGCCAACAAAGCGCGATGCTAGTGTAGCTCAGGTGATGGAATGGGATGGCCCTGTTAAAAATATGACAGTGCGTGAGGCACTGCGCGATGCGATGGCAGAAGAAATGAGAGTTGATGATAAAATATTCATCATGGGCGAAGAAGTCGCCGAATATCAAGGAGCATACAAAGTAACGCAAGGCTTGCTGGATGAGTTTGGGGAGAAGCGTGTTATTGACACACCAATTACAGAACATGGATTTACAGGATTGGCTGTCGGAGCTGCGTTTGGAGATTTACGACCGGTTGTAGAATTCATGACTTTTAATTTTTCAATGCAGGCGATTGATCAAATTATAAATTCAGCCGCAAAAACTCTTTATATGTCAGGTGGCCAAATGGGATGTCCGATTGTGTTTAGAGGACCCAATGGGGCTGCAAGCAGAGTTGCCGCACAGCATTCACAATGCTTTGCAAGCTGGTATGCCCATTGTCCAGGGCTAAAAGTGGTCTCCCCATGGTCTGCTGCTGATGCAAAAGGGTTGTTGAAATCAGCAATACGGGATCCAAATCCTGTAATATTCCTTGAAAACGAAGTTATGTATGGGCAAAGCTTTGACGTGCCAGATACGGATGAATGGCTGGTGCCGATTGGACGCGGAAATATTGTAAGAGAAGGCAGCGATGTTACTATAACCGCATTTTCTATTATGGTTGGAAAAGCGCTTGAAGCGGCTGAAAAATTAAGTGAACAAGGTATTGAGGCTGAGGTAATCGATTTACGATCCTTGCGTCCTCTTGATATTGAGTTAATTGTTAATTCGGTTAAAAAGACGAATAGGCTAATTTCATGTGAAGAAGGGTTTCCTTTTGCTGGAATTGGGGCTGAGCTGGGAATGCAGGTTAATGAAAAAGCGTTTGACTATCTGGATGCACCCATAATGCGTGTAACTGGAAAAGACGTGCCAATGCCATATGCAGCCAATTTAGAAGCTCTGACTTTGCCGCAAACTGATGAAATCGTGCAGGCAGCATTGCAGGTCTGCTACAAAGAGGAGGAGATTTAAAAATGGCAATTGATATATTAATGCCAGCTTTATCGCCTACTATGACAGAAGGTATATTATCAAAATGGCTTGTTAAACAAGGCGATGAAGTACGCTCTGGTGATGTAATAGCAGAAATTGAGACAGACAAAGCCACCATGGAAGTCGAAGCGATAGAAGATGGGGTGCTAGCCAAGATCATTGTGAATGAGGGCACAGAGGGGGTTGCTGTAAATTCGGTGATCGCTGTTTTAGCAGAAGATGGTGAGAATATTGGCGAAGTATTCAATAATCTAACAGACAGCAATATCAAAGATGATGTCAAAAAAGACGTCTCAATACTAGCTAATGACAGCGAGAAAGTGTCTGATAATAGCGCGTTAAAAAACGAAATACCAGCCACAAATCAAACGGCAATAGATGCTAGCTCAATAACTCAAGCATCTAAGAATATCAATGATACCCACCCCCAGAAAGACAGGGTTTTTGCAACGCCGTTAGCACGCAGACTAGCAGCACAAGAAGGTATTGACCTTGCACAGGTAAATGGTACAGGCCCCCATGGGCGCATTATTGAGCGCGATATCCTAGCATTTGTTAAGTCGGAGGAAAATGTTAAGTCTGCGGATCGGGCATTATCTGCTGATACCCAAAAAGTTCCTCAGCAAATAGGTTCTTCAAGTGAAGGGAGATTTGTTCCACACACAGCGATGCGGCGCACAATTGCAAGCAGATTGCAGTTCTCAAAACAAACGGCACCGCATTTCTACCTAACGGTGGAATGTTCAATTGATCGTTTGCTAGAAAATCGAGCCCAGCTTAATGAAATGGCACCAGAGGGCGTTAAAATATCGGTTAATGATATGATTATAAGAGCAAGTGCTATGGCTTTGCAAAAACGACCAGATGTTAATGGCTGGTTTGAAGAGGATGGATGCCGATATTTCGATACAGCTGATATTTGTATGGCAGTTTCTATAAAGGGTGGATTGATTACACCTGTTATTCGGTCTGTTGAAAAACTTGGTTTGGCTGAGTTATCGCAAATAACAAAAGACCTTGCATCAAGGGCAAGAGAAGGCAAATTAAAACCAGAAGAATATACTGGTGGTGGTTTTACCATATCAAATCTAGGTATGTTTGGGATTAAAGAGTTTGCAGCTGTTATCAACCCGCCTCAAAGCGCCATTTTAGCAGTTGGTGCAGGAGAGCAAAGAGCGATTGTAAAAGATGGCGAAATTGCGGTTGCTACTATGATGAATGTCACCTTATCTGCCGATCATCGCATTGTCGACGGAGCTTTGGGAGCAGAGTGGTTGCAGCTTTTCAAAGGGTTTGTTGAAAACCCTGTAACAATGTTAATTTAAGAATTTAAAAAGGACAGTTATGACTGATTCTCAAAAATTTGATTTAATCGTAATCGGTGGCGGTCCAGGTGGCTATGTGGGCGCTATTCGCGCTAGCCAACTTGGTCAAAAAGTAGCTGTTATTGAAAAAGAAAATCTTGGAGGCGTTTGCTTGAATTGGGGCTGTATTCCAACTAAGGCGCTTCTTCGTGCGGCTGAGTTAAAAAATAATATCTCCCATTTAAGTGAATTTGGCATTGAGATAGAAGGAAGCGTGAACATAAATCTTGAAAAAGTTATTGCGCGCTCGCGCCAAGTTGCAGAGCGGCTTTCTGGCGGTGTTTCCCATCTAATGAAGAAACATAAAGTTACCGTGATAAAAGGCGTGGCTAAAATCAATAAAAAGATATCTGGTGGCTGGCAAATTGCTGTGGAAGGTGAGAAAAAATCCACTGTCGAAGCGACTAACATTATGCTTGCAACAGGTGCACGCGCTAGGCAGATACCATCTATGGAAGCAGATGGAGATAAAATCGTTACCTACCGTGATGCTATGGTTCCAAAAACAATGCCGAAATCATTAATGGTGGTTGGGTCTGGTGCAATCGGAATAGAGTTTGCCAGCTTTTATAATGATATGGGAGTAGATGTCACTATTGTTGAAGCGATGGATAGAATTCTTAATGTTGAAGATAGGGAAATATCTGATTTAGCTCACAAGTCATTTGAAAAGCGAGGTATTAAAATTCATACCTCTGCTAAGCTTGAGGCAATTACCAAATCTAAAAATGACGTAACGGCTACCATTAAAATCGCAGGGAAACAGCAGAAAATTACTTCTGATAGGGTGATAATGGCTGTCGGAATTATCGGAAATACAGAGAATATAGGGTTAGAAAAAATTGGCGTTAAAACAGAGAAGGGGCATATTGTAACCAACGGCTTCGGTGCTACTAATGTTGCAGGAATATTTGCTATTGGGGATGTTACTGGCCCGCCATGGCTTGCTCATAAAGCCAGCCATGAAGCTATTATTTGTGTTGAAGCTATGACAAATCAAAGTGATGTGCATCCAATCTCAGAAAATTCTGTTCCTGGCTGTACCTATTGTCGCCCTCAAATAGCATCCATTGGATTAACAGAAGATAAAGCAAAAGCAGAAGGCTATGAGATTAAGGTTGGTCGTTTTCCCTTGCTGGCAAATGGCAAGGCAATTGCTATGGGTGAGGATGAAGGGCTTGTTAAAACGATTTTCTGTTCCAGAACAGGGGCATTACTTGGTGCACATCTGATAGGCGCAGAAGTTACAGAAATGATACAAGGATATGCAATTGCACGAACTCTAGAGACGACTGAGGCAGAATTAATGCATACAATCTTCCCGCATCCCACAATATCAGAAGCAATGCATGAGTCTGTGCTTGACGCGTTCGACAGAGCGATCCATTTCTAGACCAAGACAAACATTCTATTATATGTTTTGACGTTTCAGACGAGTCGACCAGAAGGGTATGCCAGACCAGTATACCGGACCAGTATAAAGGAGGCAGTATTGCCATCTCCTAATACAACGATAGGCGCCAAGCGCCATCCAGAAAAACAAAAGAACGAAGCGATTCCTCAACCAAAACGCCCTGACTGGCTTCGCGTGAAAGCACCTGCTGGCGAATTATTTGATGAGACGCGAAACTTAATGCGTGATTTGAATCTGGTGACTGTATGTGAGGAAGCAGCATGTCCCAATATTGGCGAATGTTGGTCCAAAAAACACGCAACAATGATGATTTTAGGCTCGATCTGCACAAGAGCCTGCGCGTTCTGCAATATTGCTACCGGCCGGCCCGATTTATTAGATCCGCATGAGCCTGAACATGTTGCACAAGCAGTCGCTAAATTAAATTTAAAACATGTAGTAATTACTTCTGTCGATAGAGATGATTTAGAGGATGGGGGGGCTGCTCATTTTGCGCACACTATCACAGCAATCAGGGCCTTATCGCCTGCTACCACAATTGAAATACTCACCCCTGATTTTCTTCGAAAGCCAGGAGCAGTGGAGATTGTCATAGAGGCAAGACCTGACGTGTTTAACCATAATATGGAGACAGTACCCCGCTTATATAGAACAATACGCCCTGGCGCACGATTTGAGCATTCACTTTCGATATTAGCGCAAGTCAAAAAACATGATCCGATGATTTTCACAAAGTCAGGGATTATGGTCGGTCTTGGTGAGAGTGATGAGGAAGTTGCCTCAATCATGGATGATTTAAGAGGGGCAGAGGTTGATTTCATGACGATTGGTCAATATCTCCAGCCAACGCCGAAACATGCACCGGTAGCACGCTTTGTAACGCCTAATATGTTTTCTTTTTATGAAGGATTAGGCGAAAAGAAAGGGTTCTTGATGATGGCATCAACGCCGTTAACACGTTCATCATATCATGCTGATGCTGATTTTGCAGCGCTTAGACTTGCCCGGGAAAAAAAGCTTTCAATATGACAGTCCACTCGGAAACTAGAATAATCTCTCACAAACCTGAAGATTTATTTGAGCTTGTTGCTGACGTTAAGCGGTATCCAGAGTTTTTGCCATGGTGTCTTGCTGCCAGAATAAGAACACAGACTGAAACAGAACTCATTGCAGATTTAATCATTGGGTTTCAAGTATTCAAAGAACAGTTCACCTCTAAGGTTGCAATGGACAGGCAGACACTTATAATTGATACAAGCTATGCTGACGGACCGTTCAAATATTTGCAAAATCACTGGAAGTTTCTGCCTCACCCAGATGGATGCGAAATAGATTTTTACGTAGATTTTGAATTTAGAAACAGATTGCTACAGACTGTGATGGAAACCTTGTTTACAGAGGCAGTAAAGCGAATGGTAAAAGCGTTCGAAACTAGAGCAGATATACTTTATAAAAAAGTGTGATTACATCAAGTCACCGATAGTTTTCAATGCATTTTCGACGGTTTGTGTGCGGACAGATAGCCTGTCCCCGTCAAATACGTACCTAGTAACTTGTCCAACCTCTCCTTTTTTTAATACGCAAATATAAACAAGCCCCACTGGTTTTTCAACTGTTCCGCCATCTGGCCCAGCTATGCCAGAAACGGCAACCGCAAAATCAGCTTCGTCTTCACTTGCGGTGATAGCGCCGCTAGCCATCTCAGACACAGTTTGTCCAGAAACGGCACCATAGAGATTTAAGGTTTCGGGTTTTACGCCAAGCATATTTATTTTTGCTTGATTGCTGTAGGTAACAAAGCCTCTTGAAAACACAGCAGAAGATCCAGCTATGTCTGTTATTGCTGCTGCTATCATTCCGCCTGTGCAAGATTCAGCGCAGCAGATACGCATGCCTGATTGCTTAAGGCTGGTGACTATTTCCGCCGCATTTATTGAAATTATGTCCATTTTTTAGCTCCTACCAGTTATGAAAACTGAACAGAATAATACCTGCCATTAACCCAGCTACCAAATCATCAACCATCACCCCAATACCGCCAGGTAGCCTCTCAGCCCAGTTGACAGGCCAGCATTTAGTTATATCAAATAGCCGGAATAATATAAAGGCGGCACTTAAATACAAAATATCATGCGGAATGAATAAAAGGGCAACCCATTGTCCTGCAACCTCATCAATTATTATCTCTCCAGAATCATGGGTGTTGGTGGCGTTAGAGTATATATCAGCTGCAAACACGCCTATAACACTAATCAAGATGGTAAGCATTAAAAACGGTATCCAGCCCATAGGAAGCAAAAAATAACCTGCAATAATCGCAACCACAGACCCTGCCGTTCCAGGTGCCGGAAGCTTTGTGCCGATAGGCCCCAAGGTTGCCAGCTGGCCTAATAAATAGGTAATTTGTGAGTTCATTTTAATGTGTTTCTATACTTTATTCTTGGCTTAATGGCAGTGATATTGTTGCGGTTGCAAAGGCTGATAATCCCTCTTTTCGCCCCGTAAAGCCAAGCTTCTCCGATGTTGTGGCTTTAATGGAAATTCGGTTCATTGGAAGGTTGCACATTTCAGCTAATCGGTTTTTCATTCTTTGTCTTTCGGGTCCAATTTTTGGCATCTCGCAGATAATAGTAACATCCAGAAGGATGATTTTTGCACCAGCATTTTGAATTTTCTGCATCGCGTAGTTC
>OZSS01001066.1_pt1 | contig 12917 bp, 12 predicted proteins | sample 1779911 | NCBI WGS metagenome assembly OZSS01 (sample SAMEA2603589, study PRJEB24840) | metagenome | biome: Water; feature: Photic zone; material: Seawater sample | place: Mediterranean Sea | collected 2013-11-12 | depth 10 m | reverse complement strand
TCTTTAACTCGCTTTGGGAATGAAGGACGGTATATCGATTGGATGTGGATTTTTTCGTTTAGAGCGTTGTAGTCTAGCTCGTCTTCTTATCATTCGATCGAGTTTAGAAACCATTTGATCAATGGATTTGTAAAGGTCGTTAGAAGCGGCAGATACAATATGATCATTTCCCCTGACCTCTAAATGACCTTTTGCAATGTATTCTTTTTGGTGAGAGGATTGGTGCGGGTCGTATTCAGCCTCAACTCGCATTCGTACTATGTGTTCATTATGCTCAAAGAGTTTTTCGGTTTTTTCTCTTATAATTGTCTTAATAGAGCTAGTGAGCTCTAAGTTATTGCCTGTCATGATAAGTTTTACCTGATTTTTCATAATGCTTTTGGGTTATATTAATTAGTTGAGAGAATAGCTTGAAGTGATTTTAGCTTGGAACGCAGTATAGTAATCGGCTTTACACGCGCACGGTGAAACATATTTAGTACAAAGGAATGCGATTTTTCGCATATGTTGGCTGTGATGCTCCACAAGTAGATGTTTGACTCATTGTGCAAGACAGTGAGTATCTTGTTAACATCTACAAAGCTTAATGTTTTCAACCTGACTTTAGAATAATCCTATATCTTGTCTTTGGCAATACTCTTATTGTAAAAAAAAACACATATTTTCATGAACAAAATAGATCCATTTGGCTCAGATCCACCTCTAATAGATATGTCAGTTTTTCCATCTTGGATTATTTTTGAGGATGATGCTTTATTAATACTGAATAAGCCAGGATGGCTAGTGTGTCATCCTTCAAAAGATGGACCGCTTTCGAGTCTAGTGGGTGCAGTTAGAATGTATACTAATTTAGACAAATTACATCTAGTTGCTCGCTTAGATCGAGAAACAAGCGGCTTAGTCGTTATTGCGAAACGACCCTCAGTTGCGCGAAAATTTCAGATGGCGATTCAAGAGCGAAAAGTAGAAAAAGAGTATTTGGTGATTCTGGATGGTACGTTGAAGAATGGTATTAAAGTGAATCAAAGCATTGCTCATCGACCGAATGGATTAGTGAAAATTAAAAATCATGTGAGTAATGATCGTACAGCCAAAACGGCCGTGACTGTTTTTGAACCTCTTTTGAAGAATGAAGATTATACATTAGCCCGAGTATTTCCAGAAACAGGTCGAAAGCACCAAATCCGTGTGCACGCTGAATGGCTGGGGCATTCGGTTGTTGGGGATAAGATTTATGGACCAGATGAGAGCCTTTATATTGAGTTTATAGAGCAGGGTTGGACGGATCGTTTAAACGAAAATTTAGCGATGAAGCGACAGGCATTACATTGCCATAAATATCATTTTAAATTTTCCGATGGGCCTGTAACTTTTGAGGCTCCTTTGGCTGAAGACATGGATCTATTTTGCCAAAAAAACTTAAATGAGGATTTTTCCCTCTCTATTTGAGTTTTTTGGTTAGTTTTATAAGCTAACTCAATGCCATTTGATGATTCAGCAACTTCTTTGCTTTGCATGAAAAGCGAGGGGCTTTATTGCCCGATGGGTGATTTCTTTATAGACCCTCAAAAATCAGTAGAACGGGCATTGATTACACACGGACACAGTGATCACGCCCGTCCTTTCATGAAATCTTATTTAACTTCAGAGAAAGGAAGAGCGATTGTTCAAGAGCGAGTGGGAAAAGACGCAAAGGTTGAGGGTATCGAATATGGTCAATCCATTAAAATTAACGATGTAAAGGTTTCCTTTCATCCTGCAGGGCATCTTTTAGGGTCGAGCCAGATTCGTATAGAACATAAAGGATTTGTTACTTGTGTTGCGGGTGATCACAAAATTGAACCGGATGCATCTTGTGAAGCATTTGAGGTAGTGCCGTGTCATCAATTTATTACAGAATCAACTTTTGCTTTACCTATCTACAATTGGGAAACTCCTGAAAGCGTTTTTTCAGCAATCAACTCATGGTGGAGAGCGAATCAATCCAAAGGTCGGACAAGTGTTTTATTTGCGTACGCTCTAGGTAAGGCACAGCGGGTGCTTTGTGGAATAGATTCTTCAATTGGCACTATTGGTGTTCATGGCTCAGTTGACATTTTTAATCGGCATTATTTGAGAGAAGGGTATCCTATCCCTGAGACGATTCGGGCAAAGCGAGAGACTAAAGAAAGTTTTAAAGGACAAGGTATTATCATCGCTCCTGGATCAACACAAAATACACCTTGGCTTAATCAGTTTGCACCATTTTCACTTGCGTTTGCTTCAGGTTGGATGGCAGTTCGGGGGACACGACGTAGGCGAGCTTTGGATCGAGGTTTTGTACTCTCAGATCATGTAGATTGGAAGGGCATATTGAAAACAATTGAGGCGACGGGTGCAGAGCATGTAGGAGCAACCCATGGTTATTCGGACGCTTTAGTGCGTTGGTTGCGTGAGCATAGAGGCTTAGATGCTTATACGATTTAAATTGGGAATTGCTTGATAAATTATGGATTTGTTCACACAGCTTTTTATCGCACTGGATCAAACAAATAAGACTGTAGCTAAGTCTCAGCTATTAAGTGAGTATTTTGAAGAAGCCAGTCCCGCAGATGCAGCTTGGGCAATTTACTTTTTGATGGGGGAGCGGTTGAAGCGTTTAGTCAAGACAGCGGATCTTAAAGAATGGGCATGCCGAGTCAGTGATTTGCCTGATTGGTTGTTTGCTGAATGTTACGATCATGTAGGGGATTTAGCAGAAACTTTGGCTTTACTAATTTTTTGTGAAGATAAATTTCGTAAAGCAGATTTGAAACTTAGTTTGAGCGAATTAATTGAAAACTACCTTATTCCTCTTAAAGCAATGGAGCCTGAGGCTCAAAGTAAGCGGATAGTTCAATTGTGGTCTAAAATGGATTTTTCCATGGCTCTAGTTCTAAATAAATTAATCACGGGTGGATTTCGAGTAGGTGTCAGTAAAAGTTTAGTAATTAAAGCTTTGGCAAAAAATGCATCAGTCGACCCCGCAGTGATGGCTCATAAATTAATGGGGCAATGGGAACCATCAGAGGTAAACTTTAAGAATTTATTTGTTAAGAAATCGACTCAACATGAAGTTTTACGTCCTTATCCATTCTGTTTAGCTTATCCTTTAGAGGTCAAAGAAGGTGAGTCTCTTTCAATGATTTTGGGGGATTCAAACGAGTGGCAAATCGAGCCTAAATGGGATGGCATTCGTGCACAAATTATTGTTCGAAAAGGTGCACGAGTGATTTGGTCTAGGGGCGAGCAATTACTTAATGAGCAACTTCCAGAGATTGAAGACGCTTTAAAGGCTTACCCTGATGAACAATCGTTTGTTTTGGATGGGGAAATATTGGCATGGGATTTTGAAAACGACAAGGTACGAAGCTTCGCCGATTTACAAAAACGTTTAGGACGAAAAAAAGTGAGTAAAGCAATTCTTGAGGAGATTCCTGTGGTTTTTATGGCTTATGATTTACTGGAGATAGACAGTGTTGATTTACGGGCAAAATGTACCTCCGAGCGAAGAGATGTTTTAGAAAAATGGCTGCCATCCATCGAAACGTCTGTGATGCGGTTATCGCCTATTTACGATGCTTCAAGAGGATGGGAGGCAATGGCGGAGGTGCGGTCGCATTCTCGAGAAGAAAGCATTGAGGGATTAATGCTTAAGCGGAAAACAGCAATTTACAGTGTAGGAAGAAAGAAGGGGTTGTGGTGGAAGTGGAAAATTGAGCCATATACTGTAGATGCAGTGATGGTTTATGCTCAGCAGGGGCATGGGAGACGAGCAGGTGTTTTCTCAGATTACACTTTTTCAATCTGGAAAGACGGGGAATTAGTCCCTTTTTGCAAAGCATATTCAGGTTTAAGCGATATGGAAATGAAGCGGGTGGATAAATGGATTCGAGCAAACACAACAGCTAAACATGGACCCGTTCGTGTAGTACAGGCTGAGCTTGTTTTTGAAATCGCTTTTGAAGGCATACAAGAGTCTAAACGCCATAAGTCAGGCATTGCGGTAAGATTTCCACGGATTCACCGATGGAGAGAGGATAAGCTCGCGAGTGATGCAGATACTTTAGAAACGGTGAAAAGCCTACTTTGAATTTGGAGACTTCAAGAGAATTTCTTTTGCAGAAAGCCCTTGTTTGATCATTGGCAACACGTGTTCTGTGTAAGGTACGATGACTTCTAGAACATATGGACCATCATGAGTAATCATTTCTTGAATAGCTTCTCTGAGTTCTTCTTTTTTCGAAACACGTCTTGCTTTAACTCCAAAGCCTTCACTGATTTTTACAAAGTCTGGGTAGAGCGCCTCAAGGTTATCTGGCCCACCGATATTATCTTTATCGCATAGGATAGTTTGCCCTCGTACACTTTCATAAAGTAAGTCTTCCCATTGAACCACCATGCCTAAGTGTTGATTGTTCATGATTATGGTTTTCGCATTGATCTTTTCAATTTTAGCCGTGGCTAGCTCTTGAACATTCATTAAGAAGCAACCATCGCCATCAATGTTGACAACGAGTTTTTCGGGATGAGCAATTTTTGCACCAAGGGCGGCAGGTAGACCAAAGCCCATAGTTCCAAGACCTAATGAGCTTATATAAGTTCTTGGTTCTCTGAATTGGAAATATTGAGCAGCCCACATTTGGTGCTGCCCTACACCTGTTGAAATAATCGCATCACCCTTTGTTTCTTGATATAAAGCTTCAATCGCTTCTTGTTGAGTAATATGTTCGGAAGCCTCGTAGGAGAATGGGTGTTCTGCTTTCCATTCTTGAATCAGACTATTCCATTCAGAAATGTCAGGTTGTTTGCATTTATTTTTCTTCCATAATTCAATAAGACGGCGAAGCGCATATTTGATGTCTGAGTGGATCGGCAAATCAACAATCTTATTTTTATTATGTTCTGAGATATCGATATCGATATGAGCGATTTTTGCCTCAGTCGCAAATTTTTCTATTTTACCAGTGATTCGGTCGTCGAAGCGGGCTCCTAAACAAAGCAAGAAGTCACAATCACAAACGGCCCAGTTTCCTGCAACAGTTCCATGCATGCCAAACCAGTAAAGCGATTGAGGGTCTTCTGAGTCAAAAGCACCAAGTCCCATAAGAGTCGATGCTACTGGAATACCCGTTAATTTAGCAAATTCACGAAGTTCCAAATGTGCTTCTGCAGAAATAATTCCTCCGCCTGTATAGAAGACGGGTTTTTTTGAATTTTGAATAGAGTCTATGACTTTAAGTAAGTCTTCGTCTGATGCCTCTGGAAGCGTCACATCGGATTTATAGCCAGGAATGTCAATTGTTTCAGGGAACTCAGGCTCGAAGAGTGCTTGCTGAACGTCTTTAGGGATGTCGATAACAACAGGTCCAGGTCGTCCAGTATTAGCGATGTGAAAAGCTTCTTTTACGATTCTAGGTAATTCTTCTTTATTTAAAACAAGAAAACTATGCTTAACAATAGGTAGAGTCATTCCAAAGAAATCGGTTTCTTGGAAAGCAGCTTTACCGATAAATTGTTGGTACACCTGACCAGTAATTGCGATTAAAGGAATACTGTCCATGTATGCATCAGCAATACAGGTAACCAAATTAGTAGCACCAGGTCCACTGGTTGCCATGCAAACGCCTGGTTTTCCAGTTGCTCGTGAATAACCATGTGCCATGAATCCACCCCCTTGCTCAAAGCGAGGCAGGATAGTGCGAATCTTTTGACTCTTTGTCAGTGCTTGGTGTAATTCCATAGAAGCACCACCTGGGTATGCAAAGACCACATCCACACCTTCTTTTTCAAGAGCGGCGACTAAAACATCGGCACCCTTCATTGTCTGACTTTTTGTGTCATTCTTTGAGATGTGTTTGTTTGTTTTGTGTTTCATAATGATCTATAACTGTATTTTAGGTATTAATACTTTATGGTAATTGATAATAAAAAAGGAAGTTATTTAGAAATCATTAATGAAGTGAACTCAAGTCTTAAATAATAGGATTTAATTGAGAATTTTTACGATGATTAGTTTTTCATTTAGGTTGCTTTAGCCCATTGTCTTTGTTCAATTCTCAATTGTATGATTAAAGTTTTATTTTTAGGTGATGTAGTCGGCAGACCAGGACGTGAGTTTTTAATCGAAAAGATTTCAGAATTACGATCAGAGTTATCGTTACATGCGGTAGTGGTGAATGCAGAAAATGCGGCTGGTGGCTCTGGGTTAACCGAGTCTATAGCAAAGGATTTACTATCTTCAGGTGTCGATGCAATTACCCTAGGAGACCATGTTTGGGATCAAAAAGGCTTTGAATCAGAAATTGGTAATTTAGATAAAGTGTGTCGGCCGGCAAATTTGCCTAAGCAAAATCCAGGACGCACTCATTTAGTAATTCCAGCCAATGGTTTCAAAATAGGTATTTTTACTGTCTTAGGTCGAAATTATATCGGAATGAAAGCAGATGGTTGTCCGTTTCGTATTGCCGACGAGCTATTGGATGAACTCAAGGGTGAATGTGATGCTTTTTTAGTCGAAGCACATATGGAAGCCACTTCTGAGAAGGTGGCATTGGGTTGGCATTTGGACGGAAGAGTTGCTGGTGTCATTGGTACGCATACGCATGTACCGACAGCTGATGGTCGAATTCTACCGAAAGGAACTGCTTATATCAGTGATGTAGGTATGTCAGGTCCTTATCATTCTGTGCTAGGGCGAAAGATTGAGCCTGTGATTCAATCATTCTTAGATGGGATGAAACGACGTTTTCCTGTGGCGGAAGAGGATGTTCGCTTAAGTGGTTGCCTGATTGGTATTGATGAAAAAAGAGGTATTGCTGAAAGTTTTCAGCGTTTTGAGTTAAAGAAAATACCAGCGTCTGCTTAAATTTTCTTCAATGCATCACATAAGCTTTCGATCGCTGATTCCATGATATCGGAATCGTGAGCTGTGGAAATGAAACATGTTTCATAAGCGGATGGTGGGAGGTAAACTTTATTGCTCAAAGCCTTATTAAATAAAGTCTTGAACAAATCGGTATTCGATTGTGTGGCTTCAGTAAAATTAGTTACAGGTTTTTCAGAAAAGAATAGGGCAAACATAGAACCAACTTGTGGAACTTGAAGGGGAATGCCTTTTTCTTTAGCCGTTTCGTCTAGTGCAGTTTTGACCATGCTACCTAGTTTTTCTAGTAAAGGATAGGGATTATCCCGTATACATTTTTTCAGGGAAGCAATACCAGCTGCTAAAGCAAGTGGATTGCCACTTAGTGTACCTGCTTGATAAACGGGGCCGTCAGGTGCAAAGTGATCCATGATCTCAGCTTTCCCGCCAATAGCACCAACCGGTAGTCCTCCACCAATTATTTTGCCCATGGCAGTGAGATCTGGAGTAATACTTTCTTTTTCTTGGACACCACCTAGAGCAATCCGAAAGCCAGTCATGACCTCATCAAAAATAAGAACAGCTTTGTGTTGGGTGGTTATCTGTCTCAAGGCAGAGAGAAAATTCTCATTGGGTAAAATCAGTCCGCAGTTCGCTGGGTAGGGTTCAACAATGACACAGGCAATCTCGTCTTTATAATGATTAAAGACTTCTGTTAGTGCATCCTCATCATTATAGGCAATCACTATGGTTTCATTGGCAAAGGATTCAGGGATTCCTGCGCTGTTTGGATTGCCTAGAGTAAGAGCTCCAGAGCCAGCCTGCACGAGTAAAGAATCAACATGGCCGTGGTAGCACCCTGAGAATTTAATGATCTTATTTCTTTGGGTGTAACCTCTAGCCAATCGAATGGCTGACATAGTTGCTTCTGTTCCACTATTACACATGCGAACTTTCTCAACAGATGGGACAATTTTTTCAATGAGTTGAGCCATTTCGACTTCATAAGGATTTGGGGTGCCAAAACTGGTTCCTTGATCAAGTGCAACTTGTATAGCCTCTTTTATTTCAGGGTGATTATGGCCATGAAGAGCAGGACCCCATGTGCAGACAAAATCTGTTAAACGTTCATCATCTGCTGTATATAAAAAAGGTCCTTCAGCTCGTTTTGTGAAAAAGGGAGTCCCTCCGACAGAACGGAAAGCTCTTACCGGTGAGTTAACGCCTCCTGGGATGTATTTTTTAGCAGTTTCAAATAACTCGTTGGATTGATTCATATTCGGTTTTTTAAAAATTAATTAATATACTTTTGGACGATAGGCATTCTTCTGCCGATACCAAAAGCGAGAGGAGAAATTTTTAATCCAGGTGCAGCCTGCTTTCTTTTGTATTCATTCTGATCTACTTTTTTTATTATAAAGTTTACGATATCAGAGTCGAATCCTTGCTCGCTTATTTCTGCTCTAGAAAGCCCTTCCTCGATATAGTGATGAAGGATAGCATCAAGTATAGGATAGGGCGGAAGAGAATCTTCATCTTTTTGATCGGGGCTGAGTTCCGCAGATGGAGCTTTGTCGATAGTATTTTGTGGGATAATAATCCCATCACGGTTTATGTATTTAGCTAAAGCGTAAACTTGCATTTTAGTTAAATCGGATATCACAGCTAATCCTCCGCACATATCCCCGTAAAGAGTGCAATAGCCCACCGCTATTTCACTTTTATTCCCTGTTGTGAGGAGTAGGGCATTGTGTTTATTTGATAGTGCCATTAACAAAACTCCCCTAAGTCGAGCTTGGATATTTTCTTCGGTAACATCTTTTTCTAGACCTTTAAAACTTGGAGCTAAATGGGTCTCAATACTTTCAACTGGGTCTTTGATTGGGATATTTTGAAATTCTATCTTTAAGTTTTGGGCTAGGGCTTGAGCATCGGAGATACTATGATCGCTAGATATTGCAGATGGCATGGCGACTCCAATGATATTGTCCGCACCTAAAGCTTCAGTAGCAATAGCTGCAACAACGGCGGAATCGATTCCACCACTGAGCCCAATTATGCCTTTGGTGAAATTACTTTTTTGAGCATAATCCCTTAATCCTAAAATTAGAGCATCATGCATATGTTTTAATGTGTTTTCAGGGCATTCTGTTTCTGTAGCTATGCGAGTCGCTGTTTCAATATCAAAGGTATTGAGTGATTGTTTAAATTTAGGCATTTGAGCGATAATGCCTTTGCTTGGATGGGTGATGAAACTATCTCCATCAAAAATAAGTTCATCATTTCCGCCTACCGAATTACAATAGACAACTGGGCAATTCAAGCGATGACTGACTTGCTCGATGAGATCTTGGCGTGAGTGTTCCTTGTGAGTGTGCCAAGGACTAGCCGATAGATTTATAAGAAGGTCTAAGCCTTCCTTAGACAAAAGTTCAACAGGGTCATGGCAGTAGCGCTTACTTGTTTGAACCTTCTCATCTGTCCAGATGTCTTCGCATATAGTGATTCCAATCCGTTTATCTTTCCATTGGTATACCAATGGTTTGGTTGCAGGTTCAAAATAACGTTCTTCATCAAAGACATCATAATTAGGTAATAAGCATTTTCGCCCGTAAGATAAAATGGTTCCAGATTCGCACCAAGCAGCTGCATTATAGAGTGGGCGACCTTTTTGGGAAGAAGAAGCAATTTCTATGCAACCAATCAAGGCGGGCACTTCAGAAATTTCTCTAGCGATGCTGTCTAGGCTTTGCTTTACATCATTTGCAAATCTTGATTTTAATAATAAATCTCTCGGAGGATAGCCACACACTACAAGTTCTGGGAAAATGATTAATTCAGCACCTTGCTCAACTAAGCGATTATAGGCATCCAGTATGATGGCTTTATTCCCAGATAGATCACCAACAGTTGTATTTATTTGAGCCAGTCCTAATTTCATTTCTCGTAGTATTACACATTATACTAGGCTTGCAAATCAAGCCTTTCATTTATTAATAGGTGTTTTAATTTCTATATGCATCCGGATCAACTAATTTTAGCATCGGCATCTCCAAGGAGAAAAACTCTATTGGATGACATGGGCTTAGCTTTTGCCGTACAAGTTGCAAATGTGGAAGAAGATGATCGTCCTCATTTAAAGCCGGATAATTTGGTGCTTAATAATGCAATTTTAAAAGCCGAATCAGTTGCGAAAGAAGCGCCTGATGCCTTAGTGCTGGGTTCTGATACAACAGTTGCTTTCGAGGGGCGGATATTTTCTAAACCTCAGGACCTAAATGAGGCAATGCAGATGCTAGAAACTTTGTCTGATCAGTGGCATGAGGTGTACTCGGCTATTTCACTTCGATGGACTAATGGCGATTTCAAAGAGTCTTTTTATGAAGTCAGCCAAGTGAAGTTTAGAGCATTAACTCCATCAATCATCCGAAAATATCATAGTCGAGTGAATCCATTAGACAAAGCAGGGGCTTATGGCATTCAAGAAGCTTCTGATTTGATTATCGATTCAATTAAAGGTTCTTTTAATAATATCATGGGCTTGCCTACGGAATTACTAGCTAATCAACTAAAGAAGCATGGCTTTAATTTTTTTACTGATTAAAATCAAATCATCAACAGAATGAGCACTATTGTGACTTACAATATTCAGTCTAGATTTTACCCGTTAACTGAGCAGGGTGACATAGTAATTAAACGGCAACTGTGGTCATTTTTGTCTGTAGTGCTCTTCCATATATTGGTGCTTTTACTCTTTCGTCATTTTATAAAATCTGAAATTCTTAGCCTAAGCTCAGAGAATGCAGTGTTACCAATTGAACTTGAAGTGGTGCCTAGTGATTATGCAGAAGTGAATCCAGAGGTAGCAGAAAATCAGCCCGATAAAAGTCAATGGTACTCGTTCCAAGATCAACAAGCGGCAGATACCTCTATGGAGGAAAATAACAGTCCCGTCCCTTTGGTTGATGGAAGTGAAACATCCTCTGCAAAGATTGTTTCAGCTGAAATTGTTACAGAAGAGACAGTATTGTCTCCAGGTGTTTATCAACTAGAACCCAATGATAATGCACCAATAAAATCTGAAGCTAGCCAAGCAAATCCAATACCTTTGACTTTTGACGATCTTAGCTCAATAACCCAAATCAATCCTTTCGAGGTAGAAGAGAATAAAGACGGTACGGACGTGATTACTTTTAAAAATCAAGAAGAAATAATACCAGACGCAACTGGGCAAAAAATAATTATTCCGATTACTAAGGATGCTTTGAGCTTAATTTCTGAAGGAGCAGCCAAGAACATAAAAGACATTGAAAAGAATCGTCCAGTTCCAATGGCAAGACCGAAGTTATCTTCAGAAATCACAACCGGACCAACAATGCAATCTATGGCTAGTGCAAATAAGTTTGGGGTCATTGCTTTAGATGCAAGCTTCAGTGAATTTGGGGAGTATGAACAGCAGTTTTATTCTGCCTTACAAGTCGGTTGGTATAATGAAGTGGCTTTTTATAAACCTCTAGATTCTGGAACACAGGTTAGTATATCCTTTATTTTAAAATCTGATGGCTCAATTGATTCCGTAACTGTTTTATCTAGTTCCGCTGGTTTGATTGCGACTACTATCTGTGAAAGTGCTATTGCTAAACGCTCTCCCTTCCGTCCATGGACTCAGGATATGATACAAGTCTTTGGTGATCAGAAAGAATTAAGGGTTCGTTTTTATTATCGTTAACTATGAATGTTTCAGCATTACCAGTCCATCAGTCAGTCTCGATTTTAAATCATAATAAACATGGTATTGTCGCACTAGAAAAGCCGGACGGTGTGTTGTCTCATCCAAATTCTAGAAATGAGAAAAAGCCAGCTTTATTGAATGCTCAATATGATTTTGATCGAGAGTACTATTTTTGGAAAGACGCACAAGGAAATGAACAGAAGGCGTGGCTTTTAAATAGATTAGACTCACCGACTTCAGGAGTGATCCTAATTGGATTGAATCAGATGATTAAGGATTCAGTGCGTCTAGCATTCGAAAATCAAACTACTAAAAAAATATATTATGCTATAGTCAAAGGATGCCCTCGGCTTGCTCTCGGAGAGTGGAATCAAAAGCTTAAGCAATCGAATTATACTTCAAAGTATAACGCTTCTACAAAGCTCGCGCAAACCTTATATAAAGTTGTTTCAACATCCAATAAAGATCCGAAAATGAGCTGTTTGAGCTTAGAACCTATAACGGGTAGAACGCATCAATTAAGAATTCACTGTGGTGATAACCGACTGCCTATCATCGGTGACCAGACTTATGGTGATTTTAGATTTAATCGACAGATTAAGCAAAGCTTTGGAGTAAATCGCTTATGCTTACACTCACTTAGTACAACTGTCTCTTATCAGCTGAACGGAAGGCAGCATAAATTTCAGGCGCAATCCGAACTTCCTGAAATCTTTAAACAATTAATGGAATGATCCTATCTGATTGGGTAAAAAAAGTTCTTTTTGCCGTTAAAATGCGTTGCTTCAAACGCTTGTGAGCTTTTATTTAATTTTGTGTCTGTTAAGCGATATATATTACTCGACGGTTATAATATTATTTATGCATGCGATGCTTTGAAGCATCTCATGCCCAATAATAAATCCCGAGCTAGAGAATCATTGGCTGAAATGGTTCAGTCAATTCACTCTGTTGAAGATGTGCATATTATAATTGTATTTGATAGTAGTAATAAGGCTATTGAAATGGAGTATCCTTTTCGTGACAAAACATTTGAATTTGTTGCAACAAAAAAGAAAAATAAACTCAAATTAATTGGCCTTGGATTTAGCATTCAAGAAACAAGCAATATTCCAAATAGAGCATGGGACTTACCACTTCAATACATCGTAACTGAGAAAGAATTTATATGCGTAGAACAAAAATAATTTGCACAATAGGGCCAAAAACTGAAAGCCCTGCAATGTTGGAAAAACTGGCGAAAGCGGGAATGAATATAGCCCGATTAAATATGTCTCACGGTGATCACTCATCTCATAAAAG
>OZSS01001065.1_pt1 | contig 12926 bp, 14 predicted proteins | sample 1779911 | NCBI WGS metagenome assembly OZSS01 (sample SAMEA2603589, study PRJEB24840) | metagenome | biome: Water; feature: Photic zone; material: Seawater sample | place: Mediterranean Sea | collected 2013-11-12 | depth 10 m | reverse complement strand
AGACAGTAGAGATCGGTGTAAAAATTAAGGAAATAGGCAATACAAGTATGACTTGGGTTATGGGCATGTTTTTAAAAGATACAGATGAATTAGTAAGTTCATGTGAAGCTATCCATGTTTATACAGATCAAACTACAAAAAAACCTACTCCAATCACAGATGAACTTAAGACAAAGTTTCAAATTAAACAATAATTAAACATTATTATTAAAGCGTGAATCAAAGAAGATATGATATTGATGCGTTGCGATCTATAGCAATGTTTCTTCTTATTTTTTATCACCTGGGTATCTCATTCACCTCTCTTGCTAGACAAACACTTTTCATCCAGAACAAAAGGGTAGTAGATGGGATATGGCCATTACTAAACCTGATGAACAACTGGAGAATTCCACTCGTTTTCTTAATTGCAGGGATTGCTTTACGACTTTCATTCAGAAAGAGAACGAGGATACAAATTTTTAAAGAGAGATCAAAAATTCTTATCCTACCTTGGGTTTTTGGAACCTTAGTGTTTTCTAGCTTGTCAGCCTTCATCGTTGGTAGATTTTATGACTATTGGTTTTTGGACGAGTTTAGTGATGCAGTTTTCTTTGCTCTCGAATACGAAGGTCTACATTTATGGTTTTTGACTAATATTTTTATTTACTGTCTGGTACTTATTCCGATTTTGAACTTTATTTCGAAAGAAAATTTTATTGCATCGCTACTCAGCAAACCAGGCGGAGTATTTCTATTTTCATTACCCATAATTGCTGAGGGACACTTGTTAAATTTATCCAGATTCAGGACCGAAACATACGGAGATTACTACAGCGAATATGCGCTTACTGACCACGGTTTTGTACTCGGGTTTTTATGGTTTTTTATAGGCATCATTCTGACTTCTCAGGGTGATGCCTTCTGGGAATCAAGTGCAAAGAATTGGAAATTACACCTAGCTCTTGGTATGACATCATATTTTTACAGATGGTTTAACAATTTTTTAGAAGATTATGCCCTGGATAATCGGCTCATAGCTTTTGAATCCTTTAATTTTATTTTTGCACTCCTGGGTCTTGCTGCGGTGTATTTAAACAAAGACTCACCACAACTAACTTATTATAAAACAGCCGTTTATCCTGTTTACATTGTTCACCTACCAGTACAAATGGCAGTTATGTATTTTTTTGCTGGTATAAATATTCATCCAATAATTAAATTCCCAATTACTCTGTTTTTGATTTGTTTTCTTTCTTTAACGATTTATCACGCCATAAAAAATATCAAGCCACTAAGACCTTTATTTGGCTTGAGAAACCAATAAAATTGAAAAAAACATATTTAATAATTTTTATTTTCCTCTTTAACTTATGTTCAACTTCTAGCGATGATGGAGTAGCCTCTTTATCAAATGACACAACCACTACTTCTGTTATAGCTGAAGAGGATTACCCAATTGTTTTAACACAGTGCTTAAACGAAGAAATGGGATATAACATAGCAACACCATTTGATATTGAAGATTTAAAAACAACAATTAGTCAATTAAGTAGCAGCAAAGAGGAACAGCTGCAATTAAGGGAAGACGTTGATTACTGTATAAGTAAATATAACCTCTGGTCAGATTCATCTTCATTGAATCCTGAAGAGCTTGCCAAAATATATGATGAAAATCTTGAATTAGCTAAATGCTTAAGAGAAAAAGGGTTAAATGTTCCTGATCCAAGCCAACAAGAACCCAAGGTTGATTTAAGTGGGCTCAAGGAATCCAAAGATGACATTATGCCGTTGTTACAAGAATGTGGTTGGCAAAAATAAGTAATAGATTTGTATAATAAAAAAATAAAGAAACTAAAAACATAGAAACACCTTATGAAAAAATATTTAACCATCCTCTTATTACTCATACTTGTTCTTATCTCCGCTTGCTCTTCGTCAGATGACTCACAAGGAGTTATTTCTACAAATGATTTATCAAGTGATACAACTGTTACAACGATTGAAGAAGAAGCTGCTGAAGAGGTCGTTTCAATAGAAGACGCTCAGCTTTTACTAGCTAGGTGCTTAAGAGAGAATGGATATGATATTACAGATCCTAAAAATGATGAGAGTTTACAGAGTGTTTTACGTCCAGTATTTTTAGCTGCTGATCAAAAAGGGAGAGAAGAACTTTTTGAAACAATTCAAACATGTGCTGACGAAAACGATATTCCACTAGGTGGCACAGCAGACTTTGAGAACCCTGAAGAAGTTGCTGACACATTAGACACTGAGTTGGAATTTGCACAATGCTTGCGAGAAAAAGGGATAGAGGTGGAAGACCCGAATGCTGAAAGACCTCTTAGATCTATTCTTATTGGTCTTGTGCAATCCGGACAATACCTTGAAGATCAAATTAGAGAAGCTGCTGGGGAGTGCTTTGACGACCTTGGACTTGAACCACCACAACAAGGTGGAGGATAAGACTAGGTTTCTTTATAATTTTTTTATGTATAAAAAAGCTTCATTAATACTCATTTTTTTAACAGCATGTTCTTTTTTTCAACAAGATGAGCAAGCCGTTGTCTCTGTTGTGGATACTGACAAAGGAAAAGAGGCAATTGCTTCTGGTGTGCAGATTACAGATGAACGAGAAGAAATTTCAGATGAGGACGCACCCTTAGTGCTTGTTCAGTGTGTTAATGAATCTGGTTATAAATTTAAAGAACCAAAAAACTTTTTAGACTTATACACCACGATTGCTTCGTATTTTGAAACAATAACTGAACAAGAGGCCGAAGAACTCTGGGATATAATCGAGGAATGTGCTTTGAAATATAATTTATGGGGTGTAGCAGATGAAAATCAATTTGAAGATCCGGCAGAAGTATCTAAGGAAATTGATAGATCATTATTTATGGCGAAATGTTTTAGAGAAAGCGGATACCCAAAAGTTCCAGATCCAGATTATTTCAACCGAGAAGTTAGGTTAGACGCTTACATTGATGACGACTGGGAGCTTAGAGAAGACGACCCACTAGTTCAGACATGGCAAGCATGTGAAGATAAATTACCAGAAGAGTTAAAAGATGAGGAGTGGGATGCATAAAAAACTTAGTAAAAAAATTTCTCAGAATACACACAGGTTTAATAAACTACTCTAATTGGAACAATGATGAAAAATATATTTAAATTAAAAAACCTGTACATTTTAATAGCGGTGCTGGCACTAGGTTATGGTGGTTATTATTTTGGCACCCAGAACACAGAATCATCTACAAGTAACAAAACTCTAGAACTTACTACTGTTGCTATACAAAAAGGTGACTTAGCAAAAAAGGAAGAGTACAACGGAACCTTAAGACAGACTGACAGTAAGGTGCTGAACTCACCAATGTCAGGAGTTGTTACTTTTGTACCTAAAGAGGGAACCATTATTAATTTTGGAGAAGTCTTATTTGCCGTTGACAATAAACCTGTAATTTTAGTTGAAGGAGCGACACCCTTTTATAGAACTTTAGATCTAAACTCTGATGCTGGTCCTGATGTTTTACAACTTGAAGAAGCGCTTGTGTTTTTAGGTTATGCGGCAGAAGATTTTGTACCTGATGAAATCTTTGATGAGACTACTTCGAATATGCTTAATGCACTTTATGTTGATTACAAAATTGATACAAAATCAGAAATTACACCAGCAGAACAGGTTGCTATAAACTTAAAAAAGACCGAAGTAGAAAATATTGAAGAAACAATTTCAGATGGCGGAACTACATCGACACAAGTCAATGACAAAAAGAAAAAACTAGATGACGCAAAAGAGGCTGCTACCGAAGAAAGCGCTGCTTGGAAAGCGGCTGATACAGCTATAAAAGACGCAGAAGAAAGCCTTACTTTATACAGAGATGAAACAAACCCTAAGACAAAAGAGAAAACAGCTGACGGAACATTGGATGCTGCAATAGAAGACTTAGAGCAGACTATTGAAGAACAAAAAAGAATTAAAGCATTAGAAAAAGGCAAAGAGTCAGGTATTGATGCCACAGAAGCATTAGCTATTGAGACAGCCCAAAAAGCATATGATGATGCCCTAGAAAGCTATAACGAAGGTGTTGACCAAGCAGCTGAGTTAGCAAAAGCCAAAGAAGAGCTTGAGGAGCTAGAACTTGCCTCAAAGTCAGAGACTTTTAGTCCAACAAACGCGTATGCATCAAAAACACCCATAATCGTTGGCTCTTATATTAATGATGTTGGTTCTGCTGTTGTGTTAAATTCACCACTGTACAACATTTCTTCTATTGGAATTGAAGTTGTCTTTCAAGTTGATGCTACCGACCAGGAAACAGTTTCACTTGGTGACAGTGTTGAAATAGAACTTCCTACAGATGAAAGAGTCCCAACAGTCATAACATTTATAGACCAAGTTGTAACACAAACTCAAGCAGGAGAATTTATAGAAGTTACTCTAGAAGTTCTTAACCCTGAAGAGATTGAAGCTTACGACCAAGCTCCAGTAAAAGTATTTGTCACAACAGAGATTTCTGAAAATGTTCTTTATGTTCCAGTCAACGCCCTTCTTGCTTTAGCAGAAGGTGGGTACGCTTTAGAAGTTTATGACGGAGTACTTGATACAGGAACATTTGAAGGAGAATCTGGTGCAGATACTAGCTATGTTGCTGTTGAAATAGGAGTATTTACTGACGGCTTTGTGGAAGTAAAAGGAAATATCTCAGAGGGTCAAATAGTAGTTGTACCAAGATGAAAACCAGTACAAAGACTGTAATCTCTATAAATAATATTTCAAAAGTATATGAAGGTCCTCCACCAGTAAGAGCTTTAGACGGTGTCTCACTTGAAATTAAAGAAGGAGATTTTGTCTCAATAGTTGGCCAATCAGGTAGTGGAAAATCCACATTCTTAAATATGATTGGATTATTAGATAGCATCACTGATGGCTCTATTGAAATTGAAGGAAAAGACGTCTCTGAACTCTCAGACAACGAGCTCTCAAAGTTTAGAGGTGAAAAGATTGGATTTATATTTCAAAGTTTTTTTCTACTACCAGGATTAACTGCTCAGGAAAATGTTGCTGAAGGTCTTTTATACCAAGGCATTTCAAGATCAGAGAGATTAGAAAAAGCAAAGGAAGTTTTAGAACAAGTTGGTCTCGGAGACAGGTTGACCCATTTACCCAAAGAATTGTCTGGTGGTCAACAACAGAGGGTTGCGATTGCTCGTGCTCTAGTACAAGATCCGGCATTCGTACTAGCAGATGAACCAACAGGAAATTTAGATAAAGAATCCGGCATCAACATACTCAATATTCTGAAAGACCTAAACAATCAAGGTAAAACGGTAATAATGATTACCCACAATCAGGAACATGCAAGTTTGTTTAAAAAAGTTATTGAACTAGTTGATGGAAAAATAGTAAATCAATGAAAAGAAATAGACTAAAAATCAAAGACTTGTTTTTTGTAGCTTTGTATGGAGTTAGAGCAAGAAAAGGTAGAGCAACACTTACCTCAATTGGTATTGGTATTGGAATCGCTGCAATTGTCGCAGTATCTGGAATTTCAGCTTCAGGCAGGGCGGACCTTCTGTCAACACTAGAATCTTTAGGTACAAACTTAGTTAAAGCATCACCCCAGGCTGGTTTTTTTGGAACCCAGGAAGAACTCCCAAAAGGAGTTTTGGGTATGGTTGAAAGGATAGGTCCAGTTCAAGAAGTTACTTCTACAACTCAAACAGACCTTCTAGTAAGGAGAAGTAATTTTATTTCAGAATTTGAAGGTGGTGGTATTTCAACAATTGTTACTAGTGCTGAACTGCTAGATGTTATAGGTGGCAATTTAATTGACGGTAGGTTTATTAAGGACGGGCTCTCTGATATTCCAGTAACAGTCTTAGGTAACGTAACTGCTCAGCGATTAGGAATTAACAACTTATCAACACCTACAAAGATATTGATTGAAAACGAATGGTTTGGTGTAGTTGGAGTACTAGAAGAGCTCAAAATTCATCCAGACTTAGACAGATCTGTGTTCATCGGATATGGTGTAGCAAAAACACTATTTGATATTGATGAAGAACCAACAACAATTTATTTGAGAGCAAATCCAACTTTTATAGAAGATGTAGTTGAAGTTTTAGCACCTTCTATGAATCCGGAAAACCCAGATCAAGTAGAAGTAACAAGGCCATCAGACGCACTTGAAGCTCAACAAGCTGCTGAGGAAGCATTTACAAATTTATTATTAGGTTTAGGCTCCGTAGCGCTTTTAGTTGGGGGTGTAGCAATAGCAAATGTTATGGTTATGTCAGTTCTTGAACGAAGAATGGAAATAGGCGTTAGAAGATCAATAGGAGCAACAAGAAGAGAAATAAGGTATCAGTTTTTACTTGAGAGTATTGTTTTGTCTGGAATCGGTGGCTTAGTAGGTGTTGGTTTAGGTGCTGTTATTACTTTGGCTTATACTAACTACACAAATATTGTATTCTCAATACCTGTATGGCAAATTTTAGGAGCAGTATTTTTAGCATTATTAATTGGAGCAATATCTGGAGTTTATCCAGCAATAAAAGCGTCAAAAATTCAACCAGCAGAGGCAGTAAGAAAGTAGCACTTTTTACAATTGTCCTTGCTCTGAGTGCATGCACAATCGGTGAAGAAGAAACAAAAGGTGTTATTTCTATTGATGAAAACACTGTTTCAACAACAATATTTGATGAGGTTACCTTCGAAGAAGGAGTTTTGAACTTTGCACAGTGCATGAGAGAAGAGGGTATTAATTTTCCAGATCCAACGTTTGATATAGACGGTAACCCTCAGTTTGATAATGTTGATGTAGAAAATGAAGACGAATTCGAAGAAGCTTTTACTAATTGTGAAGATATTCTAAGAAATGCACTTCCGGAACAATTTGATTTAGATCCTGAGGTTGAAGCAGCGCTAGTAGATGCATCTTTAGAGTTTTCCCAGTGCATGAGAGAGGAAGGAATTAGTAATTTTCCTGATCCAACACCTGGTGAATTTGGATTTTTTGCATTTAGAGATGCAGAAATAGAATGGACTTCAGATGATGTTCAAAAAGCATTTGAAATTTGCCAACCAGAAAATCCTTTAGAGAATTTAGATTCCTGAATCAAAATACATAGGAGCACTAACACCTATTGTTTGCCAACACATTCCACCACTAAGCTCGCACTCATCAAACACAAACACCCAAGTAACAATAAAATACTCATTTTTGTTATTTAAAATTTTTATTTCATAATGAATTGTTTCACCATCTTCTTGAATAATCTCATATGAATAATCAGTTAAATCAATTATTGAATTATATGGTTCAGAGGTAATCATCAATTTGAATCTGTCAATTGGACCTGTAACTTCCTTATTATCTTGATGAGCATTGTTCCAAATAATTTCCACAGATTTATCTGGATCTTTAGAAAAGTTTTGATAACTTTCCATAATTTCAACCAATATCTCTTCAGGCTCTCTTATTTCTATAGATTTAGTAGCAGGCTCTGATTGATTACAAGTAATAAATAGTAAGGAAATTATAAAAAATTTTAAACTTCTTCTAACCACGAAATACTAAAGTTACCACCAAATAAAGATGCAATAAAAATGTTAGAAATATAAAAGACCAGAAAAGTCTTTTTTCTAATTTACTCACAACGAGATTGTGAGAAGCCCCATTGAATCAATTACTAGGTACATATGTAATACAAAAGCTACACCCATAAAACTCCAGAAGGTACGTTTTTCTAATCTACTCACAGTTGAATCCTAGTAATAATAAAAAGTTTTACCTAATTAGTTACTCTTGGTTTGCTCTTTCATATGCTTGGCTGTACAAAATTAATGTAGGAGCCCATAATCCAATATATATTGCAAGTTGTGAGTCATCCAAAACAACGTAGATAATTACAGATGCAACAACGGAGACAATACTTGCGTATAAACCTAATTTTATCATTTATATCCTTTCAGTTAATATTATAATTTAACACGATTATTAATATTAATTTATATGATTGAAACATTAACATCAAATCCATTAACGTTAGTCCTTATATTCCCTGTAGTGACGTTGACAATATTCGTTGTTGGGATAATTAGGATGGATATTGCTAAATTTAATCAAAAACATGTTTTTGTCACTGAAGAAGAGTAACTTTATTATTGTCACAATAAAATACTTATATTAACTTATGGACCTTAATAATATTGAAAACTTGGAAGATGTAGAGCTTTTTGATCTTCAAAATCAAATCACCGAAATTATAAAAAAAAGAAATCTTGAAAAGGGAGATATTGAAGAAATAATAGATAATTCATTCAACATAGGTTTTCCAAAAATTGATGGTGTCGGACTCAACCCATGGATTGATAATTCCTTAATTATTTGTCCTGGAGCAAGAATTGATAAAACTAAAACTCGCCATATTTGTAAATTTATAGTTATTGACGAAGAGTGGTCTTGGGAATCGCCTCATATGATAAGTGATGTAATTAGAAGAGACCAATCGTCTAAAAATTTTAGACAACACTCTATTACTTTAATCTCTCCTTTTGAAGGGATGAAGGTTCAGGTAATATCTCAGAAATCGCAACAAGGCAAACATCTTGTTGAGGGAGTCGACTCATTTGAATTTAGAAATGGAAAGTTAGAAAAAACAATGACCAAAACCTCTAGGTCTAGAGATCACTGATTAATCAGTAAAGTTTTATAATTTAATATATGTTGAATGTAGTTGTAATTGGTGGTGGGTTTGGAGGACTTAAATTTCTTCAACGGGCTAGAAGTAGCAAAATTCAATTTACTCTTATAGATAAGCAAAATCATCATTTATTTCAACCGTTACTTTATCAGGTAGCAACTGCAGTTTTATCTCCAGCTAATATTGCTTTTCCAATCAGAAGAATGTTTAAAAATTACAAAAATGTAAAAGTAATATTAGATGAAGCTGTAGATATAAATCGTGACGAAAAGACTGTGACCATATCAAATGGCGACAATATAAAGTACGATCAACTAATTGTAAGTACTGGGTCAAAACATTCTTATTTTGGTAATGAAGACTGGTCTAAATATTCAAATGGACTTAAAGGAATTAATGACGCTTTACAAATTCGTGAAAGATTATTGAGGGCGTTTGAAAAAGCTGAGAATGAAAAAAATATTGATAAGAGAGCAAAATATTTAAACTTTGTAGTCGTTGGTGGTGGGCCTACAGGAGTTGAAATGGCCGGCTCAATAGCTGAGATTGCATTTAACAATATGAAGGAAGAGTTTAGAAATTTTAAGAGTTCAGATGCTAATGTTTATTTAATTGAAGCTACTGAAAAAATCTTACCAATGTATAGTGACAGGCTGTCTGGAAAAGCAAAAAAGTATCTTGAAGACTTTGGAGTTGAAGTAAGAACAAATGAGAAAGTTGTGAAAATAGAAAATGATCTAGTCACGACGGACAAAGAAGACATACATACAGATAATGTTGTGTGGGCAGCAGGTAACGAAGCAAGCCCAATAATTGAGAAGCTAAATACGAAAACAGATAATGAAGGAAGAGCAATTGTTGACCCAGATTGTTCACTTAAAGATGATGGAAACGTTTTTGTTATTGGAGATGCAGCTAATTATAAAGATAAAAAAAACAACACTCTTCCAGGCATTGCCCCAGTAGCAATCCAACAAGGGAAATATCTCGCAAAAGTTATAAAGAGTAAAACAATCAAGAAAGATAGAAAACCTTTTAAATACAATGATAAAGGAATGATGGCAACGGTGGGAAGGTATAAGGCAATAGGTAAAATTGGAAATATAGAAGTATCTGGTTTTTTAGCTTGGCTTTTTTGGAGCGCAATTCATATTCTGTATTTAATAGGATATAGATCAAAAATATTAGTTGTGATTGAGTGGATATTTTCCTACCTTTTCAATAAAAAAGGTACAAGATTAATTTACAGAGAACCAACTTAGAACTTACAACAATAAAAGCGCAATAGCCAGAAAGCCACCAAAACCCGCAATATCAGTAACTAATGTAAGAAATATATTTGATGCTAGTGCTGGATCAAATCCTAATTTTTTTAAAATCAAAGGTATTGATGAACCAAAAAAATTTCCAATAAATATATTAGTAAAAACAGCAGAACCTAAAGCTAAAGAAAAATCACCTAAACCAACAAAGCTCAATATAAGAAATGAAAAAGCACCAACCAAGATGCCATTTATGACTCCAATCAGTGTTTGTTTTCCAATTACATCAAGAACTCTTGCCTCAGAAACATCATTTCGTGCCAAAGCTCTTATAACAATTGCTAAAGACTGAGCACCAGAACTTCCCCCAATCAATGCAACTACCGGCATTAAAGCAGCCAGTAATACATTACTAGTAATTGTTTCCTCAAATTGGAATATCAAAAACGAAACAATAAAAGCCAAGACCATATTTATTGCTATCCATGGAAGTCGAGACCGTATTGATTTTTGAATAGGTGTAAAAATTGTTTCTTCAGCCCCTGCACCAAATGATTGAGAAAAATCTTCAGCAATTTCTGTTTGTATAACATCTAGTGCCGAATTTATAGTTATTTGACCAATCAATTTATTATCTTTATCAATTACTGGGAGAGCTAGTAGTTCATATTGTCTTATTAATCCTGCTGCCTCCTCCTGATCAGACGAAGGATTTACAAATACTGGATCTTGAATCATTACATTTTTGATTAAGTCGTCTTCATTTGCAAAGACAATTTCTCTAAAAGAAATCACTCCCGTGAGTCTATTTTCTTTATCTACTGAATATACATAAATTAAATCCTCTACATTATTGTGAAGCGACTTAAGTTCTTTCAGAGCATCTTTAACAGTTAATCCAGTTGATATTTTTGCTACTTCTTCAGACATCTGTCTTCCTACAGAGTCTTCTGGGTAAGACAGCCTTCTATCTATATTTAGTTTTGTAGATTTGTCTAAAATTTCTAAAATTTCATCAGTTTCATCATCAGTAGATCTTTCTAAAACATCAACAACGTCTTCTGTATCCATTTGCTTAAAAATCTCCTCAACATTTTTGTCATCCAAAGATTCAACAATTTCAATAATTGCACGTGGACGCAGGGATTCAAAAATTTTTACCGCTGTTAAGGTTGGAAGCTCGGTAATTAATTTTCCCGCCTCAATAGGTTCAAATTCTTCAAGTGCATCAGCAGAATCGAAAGGATCTTTAGTGGCTATTTGAATCCATAATTGTTTGTTTTCTTCAAGATACCTATAAGCTTTTTCTGGATTAGAACGGGCTAAATCTCTAAGTTCTTTACCTTTTGATGGATTAACAATTTCATTATTCATGAACACCTGATATTTACTTTAATTAGATTTTATAAGTTTATTTTGACTAGCTAAGTTGTTTTTTATGCCAATTGATAATTGAATCAAATCTTTGAACTCTATGTTCTGGTTTGCCAGATCTAGAAAGTTCATGACTTTCATCTGGGAACCTTATCATTGATGATGAAACACCTCTTCTTTTAAGGTTTGAAAATAATTGCTCAGCCTGCTCAATTGGGCACCTGTAATCTTTTTCCGAATGAATTATTAGTGTTGGGGTAATAATGTTGTTTGCATAAGTGATTGGACTTTTCTTTCTGTATAAATTCAAATTACTTTTTAGGTCATCCAAAAGATACATTTCAGGAAATCCAATTCCAATATCTGAAGTTCCGACCATTGTTTCCCAGTTCAACAGAGCTCTCTCGACAACAGCAGATTTAAACATTTTTGGATAATGACTAATTACCCAAGAAGTCATAAAACCACCATATGAACCTCCCATAATTCCATAGTTTTTATTTTTTATTCCAAGCTTTTTTATCATCATTTCAAAGCTTTTAATTACATCATAAGTGTCATTCTCACCCCATTTGCTCCCACAAACGTCTCTAACAAACTTATGTCCTCTACCTGATGAACCACGAGGATTACAAGCTACAACATTAAAACCAGAAGATGCAAAAACCTGAAACTCATCAAAAAACCCAAATCCATATTGACTGGCAGGACCACCATGTATGTTTAGCAAAGTAGGTTTATTGATATCTACAAGTATTCCCCAAGTATCAATTTGAGATTTTCCAGTTTCAAATCTTTCATATACACAATTATGAGTACTTACTTTATTGTGAAAATTATTATTAAAGTCTGAAAATTTTTTATCCTCATCATTTCTAATTAAATATACTTCATCTTTTTTATCGAAAGAGCTTACTAGAGCATAAATATCTTCACCATCAACACAGAAATCAGAGGTTAGGAGTTCTTTATCATATAAAATCTCAAAACTTTCAAAATCAGTTTTAAGTAGACTTTGTTTTCCAGAATCTTCATACAAAACATAAACTTTGTTATCACTAACTTTTGTTTTAACTACACCTCTATCAATAAAATTACTAACTTTGTTGGCAATACCTCTTTTGTTAATTTTGAAAATACTAATATTCGTCGGCCAATCAAATCTCTTATCAAGACCGACACCGTATAAATTATCTTGATAAGAAAATAACTGGCTCCACATACCACCTGTATTTATAACTGTAAATTGTGAATCTGAAAATTTTATAATTTGATCTTCAAGCATTGTTCCATCTTGATTATGCCTGCTTGCTATAAAGTACATATCAGAGTCAATTTCAAGAAGAGAGGATATTGAGAGAAACAGTTCTTTATCTCCATCTATAATTTTCTGACTTTTACCAGTAGAAGTCTTTACTTTATAAATATGAAATCTTTTATTGTATATAACCCCTGTTGTATCAAATCGAAAAGGTAATTTATCAATTTCAAGAGGATGATCAGTTTTATTTTCAATTTTTTTATATTCACTCGACCATTCTTTTGTTATTACGTAAATAAATTCATCATTAGAACTCCATAAATAATTAACAATATAAT
>OZSS01001064.1_pt1 | contig 12926 bp, 13 predicted proteins | sample 1779911 | NCBI WGS metagenome assembly OZSS01 (sample SAMEA2603589, study PRJEB24840) | metagenome | biome: Water; feature: Photic zone; material: Seawater sample | place: Mediterranean Sea | collected 2013-11-12 | depth 10 m | reverse complement strand
AATGTTATCTTTACAACCCTCTGGGCCAACCATGATTTTAGATTTAACAAGCGAATTTATACAAACATAACCAGTGGCGTAGCATTCTATACCATCAGGCATCCACTTGTAATCTCGCCTTCCAGAATCAAAGTATCCGTCCCATTCAGGAAATAATGGACCTGCTTTTTGTTTTCCACCACTCATAGGTTCCCCATAGTAATCACTCTGCACCCATTCAGGGTGGTAGTACAAATAATAACTGTAGTATTCACAGGTTTCTGGCGTAGAGGTATCAGTTCCGCCCCCTCCCGAACTAACAGCAGATCCCCCATCAGATGGGCTCTCTGCACAGCCAGACTCAAATTGATCTTGCTTTGAATCGTCTGCACAGCCAAAAACCAACAGGATCCCCAGTACAATCAGCATCTGCTGCATCATCGGTCCTCTTGCGAGTGTGGGGTTTTTCGAGTCCAGTTACTGACCATAGAAAGCCTCCCAGATAATTCCTGTCAGTAACTGTAGAGACCCATAGAGTTCAGGTACTGCATTGATCTAAATCTATTTGCACTCTATCCAACCATCAGTATTTTAAGTCAAGTACAGAAGTTAATGAATCAGCTTCATGATGATAGGAGCAAAACCAAGATCGATGGGCTACTTGCTGGACAACATTCACAGCAAAATAGAGCGAAGACCCGACACTCTGGAATCAATTCTCTTTGATGCGGAAGCCCAGAAACTGTCTGGCCTAGCACTGGTTGGGTTTGTGGTCAGTGAGGTGAAGGTGAGGGCTGTTTAATGCGCTGGTTTTGATTACTGCTTATTGCCATTACTGTCGTACTTGACCAAGATGAGATCGAATCCCCCAGCACTGGTTATGTTTGTATAAATTCGCTTGTTAAATCTAAAATCATGGTTGGCCCAGAGGGTTGTAAAGATAACATTCCTACCGAATACTCCTGCAAATATTTCTCAGCATGGTTAGTTGCGAACACAGGAGTTTTTGGAGACCTTTGGTACGAGAGTAATCTGGAGAGGAAGCAGCCGGAAAGCGTAGACCTGAAAGTTTGGCGACTGAAAGTCTATGAAATCCGGCATATCCATTGTCGCGGTGACAGTGGAAAGCATGGAATATTTGGGCCAATATCTCAAGATGTAGATGAAATCTTCGTTGATTTTCATCGTTTTCTAACCGAAGAGCCCAGAATTCATGCGGCTTCCTCCTCACAAACAATGAGGAGGGCAGGATGCCAAACCACCAACAAACCCCACGCCGATCATCAAAAGCCCAGCTCTGGGCAAAACGCACCGTTCACCTGAAAACCTACCTGCAGGATTTACCACGTAGACTACGCCTAGATGTGGAAGCGCTGGTCAAGATCTTCCTCACTCGCCGATCTCTACTTCTCAAACTGGCTGACAACTACCTGATCAAACTGTGGGAATGCTCCAGAGCAACAGCACAGCGCAGGTTGGAGAGACTAGAAGAGTTGGGCCTACTGAAGCGAATGACCCAGCCTCCACAGAAGCAGTCAGATGGAACTTGGAAACAAGATCGGAAGCTCGTGCTGCTGCTGCCGAAAAAGCCAAAGTTTTCTTTAGTGTCTCATTTTGGAGCACAAGCTAACTCACAGCAGAATGCTGAGAGATCTAATTCAACCGTTCCGGTCAAAGCATTATCAAATATGGCGTTTGTGGATTACTTGGCGCTGCAATCCAAGGTATCGAAAGGGGCATTTGCTTTTTGGATGCGAAGATGGGGAGCAAAACCAAGATCGATGGGGTACCTGCTGGATACCATTCACAGCAGAATTGAGCGCAGACCCGATGTGTTGGAGAGTGTGTTGTGGGACGCTGAGGACCAGAGGCTGTCTGGGCCAGCACTGGTTGGATTTGTTGTTAGTGAGGTGAAGGCGAGGACGGTTTAGAAACAAGGCATGATGACAATTCTGAGAACCCTATGAGGCAGGACTGATCCCAGCTAGGGCATCATGGGCAGTAGTGGTTTGACCCCAACTGGAATCAGATTCGATAGATCCTGTTACTGGACGGCTGGCACTTCCAGCAGTGTTTCCAGAATAGCTAGGGAAACGAAGATCACCCCAATGTAGAGGGTCCAGAGTCCGATGTTTCGGTTGGTATTGTCCGCTTGTAAGTAATCCATAGTGCCTCTTTGGGATTGGTTGATGGGTGCAATGTCATTGTGCTTCTAGGTATATCAGCCAACCGGATAGACTCGGAGGACAGCGGGAGGGGGGAGTATATTTTGAAGAGTATTGCAAGCATTTGGTGGGGTATAACATCGCAGGAATCAGATCATTGATACCAGTATGAGGAGAGCCAGTGACTAGGGCAGAAGCATTTGACAAAGCGTGGAGGCTGGGCTTTAAAGGAGACTTCTCGTTATTTGATGAAATTTATCATCCAGATTTTAAGGGAGTCGCACCCGCTGCAGACGAAGTGGAACTTAATTTTGATGGGTTCAAAGAAGTGATCCATACGCTGAAGGATTTCATCGTCTTTACACCCCCCAAGACACTTGCGGAAGAGGATACGTTTCTAAAGGTGCACAGATACAACAAACTTAAGGAAGCTGACGTTTTTTCTCTGGTAACAGTTTTTCTGACTTACAAAGATGGGAGAATAATTAATCAAGAATATCTTATTGAAGAATTGAGCTTTGACCCCAGTGAAGGCCAAGACTGGAACTGGGAGGATTACGAGTGAATAGTTTGGAGATACGCCGGCAGCGTGGATTTGTGGTTATTGAGGATTTTTATCTGTGTACTCTAGAAACTTTTTACGGAATTCTAGCGGGTTATCAATATTATCAATCGAGGTTTCACTGCCCCCTGTGCCAATACAGATAATTTTCCCAAAGCCAAATATTCTTCCGAAAATTGACTGCTTAATCTCAATTGTTTCTAGCTTTGAAAGTTTAAGCTCACTGGTGTCTCTACGTATGAAACCTTTTTTGGAGATCACCCTTTTGTTGGTCATTGCCAGTTCATTGACGAAATAAGGTAAGGCCGCATTAAAAGATAAGGCCAAGAAAAATATCGTAATGGGCATCGATAAAAACGCGCTCAATGCAAGGAAAGCAAGAGAAAATATTCCTAAAATTCCATAAAAAAAAGATGGTATGAGAATAAACCAATGAGTAGATGCTTGATATAGAATCTCTTCGCCATCAATGAGATTCTTCTTTACGTAGGACAATGATCCTCCAGTATTTCTTCGATTTTGATCAATTACGTGGCATTGCTCCTACTCCCACCATTGACTTCTGAAGTCAAGACACAGAAGTAACTAAATTAGTATATATATTTTTAAAAATGCCAGATATTATCTAGCCTGAATACCCGAACTACCTGCTTGACCCTGCTCTATATTTCGCATCATATTGGACTTTTGAACGCCTATTCTGACTTGGTGTGAGTCAAAACTGATCAGCCTTTCCTGATTTCACATATTTACTTTTACCATGACGGTGATGCCGAGTGCCTGATGTAGCTTTCTTAACTTTTTCGCATCTTCGAATATACATTCTACGTAAGGCGAGACCTCTCAATGGTGGTTACTCCAGATTGTTCTGCAAAGTAAATGCGTGGGAGCAGGGAATCAGTGGATGGGGTGCTAACATCCAGGTGCAGCAGGACTGGCGATGCGAGAGCTTATCCGGTCTGGATAGTACAGGCTAGGGAGGGAGCCCAAAAAATTTTGACCCTTTACTAGCCAAACCAAAAAAGTAGCCTGACGGCGATTCTAAGCACTCAGGTAAGGTATTTTGTAGATGGTTAAAAAGGCGGGTAGGGTGATTGATGTCCAGACCAGCTCAATCCGAGTTCTCCATCCCCAGTCTCTCTCCCAACCAACGCTCCATCCGCACCATCTGCTTGGCTTTTCTCTCTGCTCGCTTTGCCGCTTTCTTCTCTGCTTCATGGCGCACGTACTCATCGGCTTCCTCCACGGTCGGGAAAACTCGGTTATACCAGCAACCATCGTAGTTGCTTCGGAGCCTGCGGGTGCGCAGTTGGCGTTCGTACGACTTCTCGAAGGCGGGACCCTTGAGGCTGCGTTTGCCGATGAAGTGCCGGTTGGGGATCTGCTCAGGTGGGGGTTCGCCGTTGAGCTCGGCCAGCTGCTGATCCAAGCTGTGGAGGGGGTCAGCCTGGGCTGCCAGCACTTCCTGTAATACAGATTCAACGGCCTGAAATTTTGCTCTGATGAGGGCAAACTGTTGCTGCACGGAGGCTCGAAATTCTTCACGTCGGGCTTGGTAACACTGCTGCCGTTGTTGCCAAACCTCAAAGCTCTCCTGCCCATACTATTTTGCATAGTACAGATAAGCAGCGCGGAACCGCCGTTGTTGCTGATCGTCCATGATATTTCCTGACAAGGGAGATCGATCAGAGCTTCAACTCTCCTGAGCAAAGCCCACCAAATCTGTATTCTGTGGGTCAAGATCACGCAGGCAGGTGGGACATCTCATGGACTCCCGTACCAGTCATAGCCAGCACACAAAGACCACAGAAAGCATCCTGTACCAGAAGTGGGGATGCAGTTGGGACGTGCTCTGCCAATGCACTAGCCCACACACAACAGGCTATGAGCAGATTTTTTCAGTGGGAGGCCAGGAAATATCTGGGATGGCGGTGTGGAAAAGTACGAATTCGGGAGGTGGCAGAATGCGTATTTTGAATTAGTATATTGTTAAATACGTTATTTATTTGTTTCTTAAGGATCCAAAAAAAATTATTCTTGATCTTTTCAATGACAAAAGCTACCTCAATAGCAACAATTGCATTCCAAACTACAATGTTTGTTTGACCTCAGAATGGGTTCGCAGTTTGACCAAAGCTGAGACGCTTTCAGTTTGACCAAAGCTGAAAACATACTGAGAAAGCAAAGATTGCAGATCAACTACCTGTCGAAACTAAGACAGGTGGCCACAAACCCTCCGCTGGACAACAGCAACGCTTCGGCAGATGAGTGAGGAAGTGGAGTTTTTGAGCAGATAGGAATGAGCCTGCTCCGGCCCTCAATCTAGGTGTCCGCTGGTAACTGGTGACCCCCAGTTCCTAGTGCCATCAGATGTGAGGAACTCGAAACTGGAAAATACTACAGCATTGTAGCGGCTTGGTGGACCACGCCAGCAACTGCAAGTGGTTTTTGTTTGGTGGACCACGCCAAATCAATGCCCGGGCTGAATACCCAGCATCGTTGCTCTGTAAGGTGGACCACGCCCTGCAGCACTGCGAGTTGGAGGACAAACCAGCAAGAGTCCCAGTAGGTAGATGAAACCTACGGAGATTGGATCAACCCATAAAGCCCAAAAACAGCCACTTCAGGAGAAAAATGCTGAACATCCCCCATTACCATCGAATCCCAGATTCCAACGGAAAACTGCAGACAAACCTGCGCCTTCCTGCAGAGCTAGTGCATAAGCTGGATCAAGTCGTGCCCCGAGGTTTTAGGTCACGCTTTGTTCAGCATTTGTTGGAAGCTGAGTTATCTAAGCACCTAGAAGTCCCCCAGAAATAAAAAAGCCCCAATCGCCGAGGGAACGAACCAAGGCAACTGAGGCTTTAAATTCCGACAGCCGGAACTGGGTGGATAGGATCAAATCTCTACAAATACTTTAGGCTAAATCCGCCAAAAATCAAGCCGATCTCCGCCCACAATCCAGGTTGTCTCCATGATTTCATAGGAGATGATTATGGGTAAACAGCCCAACAGTCACAGCAAAAGAAAGCTTTCCCAGGATACCTTCCTGGAACTGAACCGCGCTGACTTGCTTGAACACATCACGAAAGAAATGGGTGGCAAGCTCAGTGGTGAAAGTATCACCAAAATCATCTGCCCAGGCTGTGAGAAACCAGAAGCCTGGACCAAGGTAGCTGACCCTAGTAAAATCCACTGCAACCGAAAAAATAACTGTGGTGCTAGCACTCACGCCAAGACCTTTGCCCCACACCTTTGGGGTAACTGGTCTGAGAGATTCCCACCAACCAATGAAGACCTACACCGCACTGCCAGGGCATACTTACAGAGCCGTGAGTTGGATACCAGCAAGTTCGCCTTTGAGCAGGGTCTCTGGAAGGAAAAAAGTTGGGAGCGAGCTACTGTAGCATTTAAGTGCGCCTGGACTGACCGGCGCTGGCATCGGTTGATTGATCCTCCAGATGATGTCGGTAAGACTCGTTGGGATCCCGGCTATGGCGATGCGTATCAAGGCCAGGCCTGGACTACCGGTGAAGTTGACTCCACCCAACCGCTCTGGATAGTGGAGGGCATCCTGGAGGCTCTCAGCATCCATCAGGGAGCTGACATCCAAGCAGCTGCCACCTTCTCCTCCAGCCACATTCCCACCTCGTTCTATCAAACCCTGGACCCCACCCAACCCATTATCATCGCCCTGAACTCCGACACTGCGGGTCAGGACGGGACATTCAAGAATATCCAAAAACTCGAAGAACTGGGCTTTACCAATGTCACCGTAGCACAACCACCAGTGGGCAAGGATTGGAATGATTTGTTGGTCGCTGGTGCATTCAAAGCTGAAGGCAGGGAACAGGCCATCGAGGATGCTTTCTGGAGTGGCAGTCTCTTGGTAGCCGAAACCTTCGGGCAATACCGCAAGGTGTACGAGGAGCGGCATGGTAGCCCAGAGAAAGGTGGACACTATGAGGGGCTGCTGGATTATCGTGGCGCCACCTGGTTCTGCAAAGTTAGACCAGAAGGGTCTGGGAAGAACATCAAGCACACCTCGGAGCACTCGAAAGTGTTGGATGCCACAATTCATTCAGCCTTCACACAGCTTCAGGAAGAGAAAGAGTTCCATTCCACTCACACATACTTCATTGAAGTGCATCCTGAAACAGGCGACAAGGACCGAATTATTCAGTTGAATGCTGAGGAGTTGGTTACCGGTAATAAGCTAAGAGTTGCCCTGAAAGAAAAGGCGGATGTGTTGTTGTTGGAAAGCAATCCTAGTGTGGTCAATGCCCTAGCTCAGCGGCTCAAAAAGCAGAAGGCTCCAGTTGTGCGCTTGGTAGATCGCCTGGGCTACGATCCACAGTCAGGTTGTTACCTCTTCGGGAAAATAGCCTACGACCAAAAGGGTCAACGAATAGCAGCCAACGACAAGGGGTTTTTCCCAGGATTGGGGTTGCGATGCAGCAGTTCTGAACTCATCGAGTACAACCTGGACAACCCAGATTCAATAGATCTCAAATCCATTATCCAGTTGCTGCGGAAGATTTATGGTAACCGTGCTGTGTTTGCCCTGGGCTACTTCATTGCCACTCTGCTCAAGCAGGAGTTTGTGAAAAAACATTCCGCATTCCCCTTCCTTTCGATGGCGGGACCCAAGGGTTCTGGCAAGACCACCCTAGTAGACTTTCTAAACAATATGTTTTTTCAACTGTGGCAAGGAATTGCGGCAAAGGATGCCAGTACAGACAAGGCGATTGCTCGAAAGTTTTATCATCGTCACTCGCTGGTGATTCCATTCAATGAAGCCAACGGTAGCTTGCCCAAGAATCTGCCAGAGAATGGGCTGCTGGACGCATATCACGGGGGCAGTCTCTATGACCGCGCAGCAAAGAGCCAGGATGCCGAAGTGATCGGGTTGCCCTTTGATGCAGGAATGGCGTTTGTCCAAAACCTGGAGCCTTTCACAATGCCAGCGGTGAAGGAGCGGGTAGTCACGTTGCGCTTTCTAAATGCTGAGGAGGGTGGAGTTACCGATGAAACCCGTACTGCCATGCGAGAACTGGAAGGCCTAGCAACAAGAACCAGGGCGACGATTGGCCACAAGCTGATGGAGATGTTATCAGCTCTGAAAAGAGACATCTTTGCAGAAATGAGTGGGCTTCAGGATGACCTGCGAGAACATGGCGTTCTGGCACCAAGGGTGGCCTACACGCACTCAGTAGTTGGTGCGACCACCATTGCTTTGTTGTCAAGAACTGGGTTCAGTGATGAAGAGATCCAGGCGATGGAGATCATGCAGGAACTGGCTGATCTGGCCTTGCTGAAAGATGCCAAGAGTGGTGGTTCCAATGACGCTACGACAGCGTTCTTTGAAGCGTTTGACCAGTTGAGTGCCCAACCAATTGAGGTGCGTAGTGAGACTTTCGAATTGGTAGAGGGGACGCACTTTCTGGCGCATGAAGACAAGTTGTATGTCCGACCCGAGGAGGTCAAACGAATGATGAAAGGCGCAGGGTATACGATTCCAGCGAATCTCAAGCGGGCTCTGGAAGCAGCCGATGTGCTTGTTGATCAAGTAAAGATTAGAGGAGTGGGTGGTTCCGGGAAGGAACAGCATCAGAACCGATGGGATGAAGACAAGAAGCAGTACAACTGCTGGGTTCTAAAGCGACCAGCAGACTAATTTGGATCATTGGATCATTAGTGGATCAATAGGTAGATCATCTTCTAGACCAGTTAATATCTATTATAAAATAATTTTTTATATCTATTGATCCAATGATCCACCAAAGATCCTCGCGCACATGAAAAATCCAAATTCTGGAATTTAGAATGGGACTGCTAAAAAAATTTGGAGTGCTCAAACCAAAATCTGTAACTGATCAAAAATCGTTGGATCATTGGATCAACTCCCCCGAATTTTCCAAGGATTCTCAGGTTTTACCTGGCCTGAGCGATGATCCACCTATTGATCCATTGATGATCCATGATCCAAATTTACTGGATCAACTACCCGTCAGCGAATTCTCTCCAGAACTGCACAACCACCTCTATGCCCGCTCCATTTTGTGGCTGGAAGATGAAATTGAAGCTGCCTGGAAAAATCAGAGCCCTGTGCTGATCAAGATCCCTGCCGATTGCGATGTAAAGCCCACGCTCATCGAGGAGCGTACTAAGCAGCGGCTTGAGCGGTACTGGACAGCTAGGCCTCATACAGGTTCACTGATGTCAGCATGCTTGCTGGGGGGTGTAGGATTCCGGTTGCTGCTCTACCGTGTTCCACAGGACATCCAACTATTGAACTTCACTTTACCCATGCCTGAAATGGCTAAATTCTATTCTCCCCAAGAGCAGCAGCTTCTGGATTCGGTCCAGCGGTTTGCTGACCACTGTCGGGCCGGAGAGATTTGGGAGATCCCGGAGCACTGGATGCCGGATGCTGTGGAGCTGGCCAAGGATGTAGATTTTATGGTGAAGAAGCGTACCTCTGAACTGGGCGTCTGGAAGAACGAGAATACTTTGGTGTGCGGTCCTCGGAGTCACTTCTAGTTTCCAGTACATCCGAAATCCGAGTTGGAGCACATCAAATGGAATACCTGAGAAGTAAGGCGTCGAGCAACCCGAGTTTGTCTTTTGAGTAAGAGCAAGAGAACCATGAGGACCACAAAACTGACTCCCCACCGTATTCGACTGGCCTCAAGAGCAGGTGAAGGTGTTGGTGGATAGCCGTGAGCAGCAACCCTGGGACCTATCCCCCATGTGCACAGAGACTACCACCTTGCCAACAGGCGATTACAGTAGTGCCTGCGGTCGCTACCTGCTGGAGCGCAAGAACGGTATAGATGAGTTGATCAGCTGCATGACCAGTGGACGTGAGCGCTTTGAGCGGGAACTGGATAGGATGCAAGCTTTTGAGTCAGCAATTGTGTTGGTAGAGAGCGCTTATGAGGATCTGGCGACTGGCCAATACCGTAGCAGGATGAACAGGGACTCTGCCCTAGCGACCCTAGTGGCCTGGCAGCAGCGCTACCAGATCCCCTTCCAGTTCTGCGGAAGTCGCACAGAAGCCGAACGCTTTGCGCAGAGTTACTTTCACCAGCAGTTCAAAGCCCATCTGGCAAAGCTGCTGGAGGTTCAACGCACACTGGCTGCCGATGGCCAGGAACTCAGTTTGTAGGGGATCAATGGCGAAACTATCAAAGTGGGACTACCGCCGGCAACGGGACCGGCTGATTCATGAGCTCCGCCAGCAGGGGTTGTCCCTGCGAGCTATCGCAAGGGCTCTGCATTGCTCGAAAACCACGGTGGCTGCTGTGCTGAATCAGGAGCGGGTCTACTCCAGAATTGCGCCCTGGCTGGTTTTGGAGGAAAGCACCAACCCAGAAGTGTTAGCACAGCGGATATCGATGCTGTTTGGGGAGAGGTTTCTGGAGCAACTTACGCAAGCCTGTTTGGGGAAGTGTCGGGAGCTTCCGGCAATGCAGACTTCCGTGTACCAAGTGGTGGAGCAACTGCGGCAACGCTTTACGCCACAGGAATTGGGCTCGATTGCAATGATGCTCAGTGCTGAAATGGGCTACCAGCAGTATCAACGACAGCGCTGGTAGGGGTTGTTGCAATATAGAAGCTGCTGCTTGGCTAGAAGATGGGGAAGCAAAAAGGTTAGTGTCTCTTGCTGTAAATCCATCTTTGTTTTTTGTGTGGAATGAGTCTAGGGTTGCCAAAGAAACCCGAAATTTCTTTGCTTCATCGATTCCCCAAAAGACAAAATTTTGAGGGGTTTGAATGAAAGTGAAATTTTGTACATTGTTTTTCTCTATCTTGGTTCTTTATCAGGTGATTTTCGCTCGGGAATTTCAGGTCATTTCCGATGAGGGGTTCATCCGGCAAGAGGCTCAGATTATTGGTAAGTACAAAATTGGAACAGTTTTCAATTCTATTGAGGTGATCTCAGAAAAAGTATTTACACGCATCAACGATGGGAGGATCGGGTGGATCGGCAGATCTGAATTGGAGGAAATTTATCAGGAGGATTGGCAGTTAGGTGATGTTCAGCTTGAGGTAGGTGATCAATCTTCCAAGGACCTCCAAGTGAAGTCAAATGGTGTAAGCAGCCTCAGATCCAAAAGATTTGTTAGTAGGGCAGGGGGAGTAAACTTTGAGGGTGTATTCAATGAATCGTACATCAAGGAATCTGGTAGCTTTGGAATCTATTATGATGAAGAGGGCAGGGATGGAGAACGTCTTGTGCTGATCTATGCAAATGAAATCGTGATTGTTCCGATAGCTGACTGGATTTTGGTACCTGTTAGCAAGTTTGTGAATGATGAATATACGGTCTTAATTTCATTGTTTGGGGATGGGCCTGCTCGAGAGAGCAACTACTACATTGAATATCACTCTGCGCTCAAGAACACCCTGTTGGGTCTACGTCTCCTGCAAGCAGATATGATGCTGATGGCACCTCAAAAGTTTGCGATGCCAATGAAGCAGAGAGGGAAGGAGATTTTAGGAAAATTTGAAAAGCACTCCACAGGACGAATATCTGAAGATCTTATTCACCAAGTCTATCAGATCATCGAGCGAAGTGATCGACAATCTTGGGTATTAACGGATATCAGTTCGCAAAAAGACATCAAACTAATCGGCTCTGAGTTGTTGTATTTTAATCAGCCCTACTACTATTTCTGGAAATCGGATGAAAGAGCTGAACAGGAATATAATAGCTTGCTCCAAACTTATAATAAATTAGTGGATCGATACAACAGGTCTGCTGAAGAATACAACGATCAAGCACAAAGAGCATCCCTTGGAGCAACGAAATCGCAGATTCAAGAGTTGAATGCCAAGGAAGCTGGTATCGAGCAAATGGTAGTAAATTTAGAAAAGCTAAAAACGAGGTTGAGCAAGGATTCCGAGGTCATTCCACTGAAAAGTACTAATAAATTGATCAGGGAAAATTGGGATCTTTTAGTGAGATTAAATCCTAATGTTTACAATGCTGTCGAAAAAACAGCTTCACTCGTTGCTTTATTAAATTATTACAAAAAATACCACAGTCGCAGTTGGAAAAAATTCGTTCAAACTATTCAGGACGTACAAGTCATCCCAAAAGTTTATAGCCCCACTCAAGTGGCCAAGGGCCTAAACTGATAGAGACGTGGAAGATAATGTTTTAGGAGTGAGTGGCGAAGAGAGGATCGAACTTCAAGCTGTTTCCAGCAAAGCTGATTGGGGTAATGCAAAGAGGAGTTTCGTAGCCAAGCTACAATGTATATTTTTGACCAAAGTATACATTCAGTAAATCCCACCAAAGCCAGTAAACATCTAGCTTACAAGTGGTTTGATCAATACGGCTTAAAGACAGAACTCCAATTGTTACCAGATACATTGTTTAATAAATAACATTAGACAGACAGATTACGCGGTGAACTTTAGTCATTAGTGCTGCTAGGAGTAAGAGCAACGGAATATTAATCCGATGTTGGTTAGCGGGAATCAGTCGGTGGGGCCGGCGATGTGGGGAAGCGCCCAAGGGGGTACAAGAAGCACTTCCCACTTAAGGAGGACTCTACGCCAAATTTTTTAATTTTATTGGCGTACAGTCGCTCATCTGCACTGCAAAAAACGCTGTGCTGTACAGATGAAGGCACTAGTCAGCTTAGGTTGATGTAGATAACCTTATCACTTGGGCCAATACTTATCTATCAGATGGTAATTATTGAGTCAACGGAATATTAGCGTTGGGGGCAACTAGAAAGTGTTGCTAGGTTCTAGAAGCTAGTTTGGAGATTCATGCCTGTGCTCATGGACTTCTTTTTTTGCTGGAGCACAATCAAATACTCTGAAATAAATTGTTTAATTTTGTTGAGAAGTATAATTATAAGATTTTGATTGGATCCGGTTTCTAAAAATTTCATATACCGTAGCCGCCAATCATTTTTGTACTCTAGCTGAAAATGTTCCCTGATAGGGTTATTGTCTTTGGTGTAATAACCGATGTGATCTGTGTAGTAATGGCTAAGCATACCGTCTCATCTCATTTTAGTGTTGAACATATACAAAATTTAACGAAACTAATATTTATCTACTAGATAATAGTTAGAAAATCAAGAGTGTGCTAAAACTTTGACCTGAGCTCTCCACACAAACGGATCATTGATCCGCTGTGCTAGATGATCTGTATCCAGATAAATACTGGGTATAAAGGGATTACTGCGCTCAAA
>OZSS01001063.1_pt1 | contig 12935 bp, 11 predicted proteins | sample 1779911 | NCBI WGS metagenome assembly OZSS01 (sample SAMEA2603589, study PRJEB24840) | metagenome | biome: Water; feature: Photic zone; material: Seawater sample | place: Mediterranean Sea | collected 2013-11-12 | depth 10 m | reverse complement strand
AGAACCAGATAACACGCGAGGTAGAAGAGCACCACGCCAGGGTTCTCATCAATGCGGCTGGACCTTGGGTGGCGGATGTTATCAATAGCAAACTTCAGTTAAACTCTAAAGATAACATACGTTTAGTTCGTGGCAGCCACATAGTTGTCCCTAAATTGTATGATCACGATAAGTGCTATTTTTTTCAAGGAACTGACGGTCGGATCATTTTCTCCATTCCATATGAGTATGACTTTACATTAATTGGGACAACGGACGCTGATCATGATGGTATTGAAACGAAACCAACTTGTAGTGATACCGAAAGGGATTATCTCGTCAATTTTGCATCGCAATATTTTGCTAAAGCGATATCTCCAGAGAATGTAGTTTGGAGTTATTCAGGTGTCCGTCCACTTTATGATGATGGTACAGAAAACGCATCAGCTGCCACTCGCGATTATGTTCTTAAATTAGAGCATAATAGTGATAGCGCTCCTCTACTTAATATATTTGGTGGAAAGATCACAACTTATAGGAAACTGGCTGAGGCTGCTATTGCAGAGATTTCTAAATTCTTCCCAGACTTGAAAAAGCCTTGGACGGCAAATTCTTGTCTGCCCGGAGGAGATTTTCCGGTTCAGGATGTGGCTAAACTCATTAAAAAACTTCAGTCAGAATTTAATTTTTTATCTGATAGAAAAGCAAAAAGGCTCATTCGAGCCTACGGCCTAAACGCTTGGGACCTTTTAAAAGGTGCTGCAAATTTGGAAGATTTAGGCGAACAATTTGGTGAGTTCTTAACGCAGAGAGAAGTGGAATACTTGCGAGAGAACGAGTTTGCAATGGAGGCTGACGATATTATTTGGAGGCGTACCAAGTTAGGGCTGATAATGTCGGAGCAAGATAAAAAACGGCTAAGTGAATACCTAAAGACATCATAAACCTTGCAAGATATTTTTCTTTATCGTTAAGTTTACTAAGTTTTGGAGGGACAATGTCTTTTATTTTAGCAATCGATCAAGGCACGACTTCTAGTCGGTCAATTATTTTTAATGAAAACCTCAAAATAATTGGATCAGCGCAAGAAGAATTTACTCAGCATTTTCCTCAGAGCGGTTGGGTTGAGCATAATCCACAAGATTTACTAGAAACCACGATAGGTACTTGCAAATCAGCGCTCAATAGTTCGTCTATTGATCCAAAAAAAGTTGCTGCCATTGGCATTACAAACCAGCGCGAAACAACCTTAGTTTGGGATAAAAATACGGGTGAACCTGTCTATAACGCGATCGTTTGGCAGGATCGAAGGACTGCGTCTCATTGTGAAGAGCTTCGTAAAAAGGGGTATGAAAAGAAAGTTACAGACACTACGGGTTTGTTGTTAGACCCTTACTTTTCTGCAACAAAATTAGCATGGATCCTCGATAATGTCGAAGGCGTAAGATCAAGAGCAGAGGCGGGTCATCTGCTCTTTGGGACTGTCGACAGTTACCTGATTTGGCATCTTACAGGACGTCAAAGTCATGTAACTGACGCAACTAATGCTGCCAGGACAATGCTCTATGATATTAGAAGCGGTGCTTGGAGCACAGAGATGTGTGATATGTTAAATATCCCCATCAAAATGTTACCTGAAGTGTGTGACTGTGCTGCAGACTTTGGATTAACATCACCAGAAATTTTTGGGGTATCTATCCCTATTAAGGGTGTGGCTGGGGACCAACATGCCGCAACACTAGGTCAAGCTTGTTTCGAGCCTGGAATGATGAAATCAACTTATGGCACAGGTTGTTTTGCGTTGCTTAATACTGGCAATACAATGGTCACCTCGCAAAATAGAATGTTAACCACTATTGGCTACCAACTTGATGGTAAAATAACTTATGCGCTTGAAGGATCTATTTTTATTGCAGGGGCTGTTGTTCAGTGGTTGAGAGACGGATTGAAAATCTTGTCCAATGCTTCTCAGTCTGGTGATTTGGCAAAATTATCAGACAACAGTCAAAACCTAATTCTAGTGCCAGCATTTACAGGCTTGGGTGCCCCTTATTGGAATGCTGAGTGTCGGGGTGCGGTATATGGTTTAACACGAAATTCTGGTCCAGCTGAATTTTCCAGGGCTGCTTTAGAAAGTGTCGGTTTTCAAACACGTGACCTGCTTGAGGCAATGATGTCAGATTGGCAAAGTGGTGCAAAAGGCGGAGTTTTGCGTGTGGATGGAGGCATGTCAGCCTCCAATTGGACGATGCAGTTTTTGTCAAATATTTTAGATGCTCCTGTTGATAGGCCAGAAACCTTAGAAACCACAGCTATGGGGGCGGCATGGCTAGCAGGGATGCGCGTTGGCCTTTATCCTGAACAAAGTGAATTTGCTAAATCTTGGTCACTTGAAAAACGATTTAAACCTGGAATGGATGACGAGTTAAGGGAGCAGCGATACAAAGACTGGAAATCGGCAGTCGCTGCAACTTTAGAGGTGAGGACTTAAAAATGATTGAAGAACCAAAGCCACTGACCATAAAAAAAAATTGGGAAAGACCCTCAAAAAAACAATTAAAAGCATTTGAGAATATACCAACTGGATTTGTAACGGACGCTCTGGATGGAGAAGGAACATTATCAATAGATATTAAACCAGTTGGTGATGGAAGAGACATAAATTGTATTGTTGTTGGAGCAGCTGTGACTGCTGGCAATAATGCAGCGGATATCATGGGAACATTGGCAGCTTTAAATTTCATTCAAGAAGATGATGTTTTAGTAGCTTCAGTTTCTGGGCACCAAGGTTGCGCTGCCGCTGGTGATAGAGTGATGGGTATGCTCAAAAACTGTGGTGGTGCGGGGTTTGTCACAGATGGCCCTATGCGCGATTATGCTGGGCTAGTAGAGGTAGGTTTGCCAGCATGGTGTACTGGGTTAACACCGGCATCTCCTTTTACAAAAGGTCCAGCGACAGTAGGTTTGCCTATTAATATTGGTGGTCAGAAAATAGAAAGTGGCGATGTTATTGTTGCAGATAGAGATGGGGTAGTAGTTGTCCCTCATAGCAAGATTGATTTTGTAATAAATCGTCTCTCTAAGGTTGCCGATTTGGAGTATTCTTTGGATGCAGAAGTGCGCGAAGGTCTTAAAATACCTGACCCAGTAAAAGAAATGATCTTAGATGATAATGTTAAATTTATGGATGATTAATTTTAGTTTCGTATAGCTGTACTTTGATCCCTCCATTATCCACAGGGCTCGAAATATCCAAAAACTTTAACCCAGTTGCTTTAGCAAGCCCTGGATCGCTTGTGATAATACCGACTTGCCAACCGTCAAATTTTTCTGACAAAGTTTGACCCAGTGATCTATACAAAGCGAATAGGCTTTTACGATTTCCAACGCGTTTTCCATATGGGGGATTCACTAACACAATACCCGGTTCTTGAGTTGGAGGTGTTGCTCCACTTATTGAACTGGTTTCGAATTGACAGATTGTCTCAACATTTGCTTTTTTTGCATTCTTAATAGAATTTAAAATAGCGCCAGTATCCCGATCAGACCCATAAAATTTAAGTTTGTTCTTTTTGGGCTCAACTTTTGTCAGCTCTTTATATTCATTTTTTTTAAATGAGGGTAGCTCCATAAAAGCAAAATTTCTTTGTCTACCAGCGGGTAAACCTAATGCAATTTCTGCTGCTTCAATAACAATCGTTCCTGAACCACACATGGGGTCATAAACGACTTGAGAGCCGTTGAACTTCATTTTACGAAGAAATAGCGCGGCCAGCGTTTCACGAATTGGGGCTTTCCCAGTTGCAGTTTTATAACCGCGTTTATGTAAGCCTTCTCCAGAGCTATCTAAGCTAATCGTACAGAGGTCTGAAGCAATTCGTGCCTTCACCATTATCATTGAATTAGGATCTTCTTTTGCATCAAGTTTGTCACTTATGGCTTTAGAAATCCGCTGAGAAGCTGCTTTAGAGTGATAAATTTTGCTTTTTCGACATACCGTTTCAACTTTAAATGGCTTTCTGAATTTGAGTAGTTTTTCCCAATCTAATTTATGAGATCTTTTATCAAGCTGTGACAGGTGAACGGCTCGAAAAGATGCAAAACGTACGAGAACTTTGGTTGCCCCTCTCAAGTAATAGTTTGTCCGCCAAACATCATGCCATCCTCCAACTACCTCAACGCCACCGGATGTTAATTTGGTGTTTTTACAACCAAGTTCTTGGATTTCGTTTAAAAGCTCATCCTCAAGACCAGGAACACAAGTTATGAAAATCTCAAATTCTTCTGGTCTCATTCTAGGTACCAAAAGTCATTTAACAAAGTGGCCCAGTTCCAAAAATACTGTTTGATAGACGTCTAATTTGAAGGGGACTATGGACGATAATAAGTTATCTCTCGACTTCCAAGCCCATTCGGAGAATTCTGGCTCTTCAGTAACAATGTTTATATCTGAATCTTTCCCAAGAAACTCAAAGGCAAACCATTTTTGTTTTTGACCTCGATATCGTCCGCCCCAAAGTTTAGGAATAAGATCAACCGGAATGTCATAAGATAACCAGTCTTTGGTTTTTCCTAAAAGGCGAGCTTTGCTGTGATGTATGCCTGTTTCTTCAGATAATTCTCTAAAAGCAGCTGCTTCCGGGGTTTCTCCTTCATCAATACCCCCCTGTGGCATTTGCCAGGCGTCGGTATTGTTGTCTAGTCGTTTCCCGGCAAAGATATGTCCCTCGGCATTAATAAGAACCATACCCACATTTTTTCGATATTCTAATTTTGAAACATCAATGAAACTCATTTTTAGAGCCTTAAACGTTAAACTAATTTTTGGGTCCTAAGGCATTAAGGCCGGTCAGAATATCTATCGCATAGGCAAGCTGATAGTCGGCATTTCGAAGTTTAGCGGTTTCTTCCGCTTTGGCTCTGTCTTCTTCGATCTGTTGAATTTCATCCTCCGATAAACTGTCATTAGAAAGTGACCCTCGTAGATCAGCCTCTGATCTAAATTGAAAACCTGTTTCCTCCTCATCGTTAGCTCGACGGCGTGGCTGTTCAACAATTATGTCAGGAGTTACACCCAAGTTTTGAATTGATCGACCTGATGGAGAATAATATCGGGCGGTTGTCAGCCTCATCGCACTTTGCTCCCGTAAAGGCATGACAGTTTGAACAGAACCCTTGCCAAAGCTTTTTGTTCCGATAACGATCCCTCTCCTGTGATCTTTTAAAGCTGCAGCTACAATTTCCGATGCGGAGGCAGATCCACCATTAATAAGGACAACAATTGGTTTTCCATCTATTAAGTCCCCTGGTGTCGCATTGTATCTGTCTCCATCTTCGGGGTTTCTGCCTCGTGTAGAAACAATCTCACCCTTCTCTAAAAAGGCATCTGAAACACGTATCGCTTGGGATAGTAAACCACCTGGATTATTGCGTAAGTCAATTACAATGCCGTTTATACTTTCTAAACCACCGGCTTTTTCTAACTCCTTATCTAAGCCGTCTTTGATATTGTCAAAAGTGTTATCATTAAATGTTGTGACCCGGATAACAACACTTTTGCCCTCTGTTCGTACCCTTGCTGCCGTTAGTTTTATGAAGTCACGTATTATGGTGACGTCAAACGGTTCGTCCTCTCCCTCCCGAACAACAGTTATAATTATTTCAGAACCAACGGGTCCCCGCATACGTTCAACAGCTTCATTTAAAGTTAAGCCAAGAACACTTTCACCGTCTACATGTGTTATAAAATCTCCAGCTTCCATTCCTGCTTCATCGGCTGGAGTCCCATCAATTGGAGAGACTACTTTAACAAATCCCTCTTCCTGAGTTACTTCAATTCCAAGGCCACCAAACTCTCCGCGAGTTTGCTCTCGCATTTTTTCTGCATCGACAGGTGGAAGGTAGCCCGAGTGAGGATCCAAAGATGTAAGCATGCCGTTGATAGCGGCTTCTATAAGTTCTTTTGCATCTACTTCTTCTACGTATTCTGATCTAATGCGATCAAATATATCACCAAATAAATCAAGCTGTTCATAGACATCAGCTTTGGCAGTGTTATTCTCAGCTAAAACAGGACCAGCCAATTTAACAGCTGAAAATATTCCTAAAGTTCCCCCCAGAAATGCCGCTAAAATTATTTTTTTCATGTTCCTATTCCTTGTTTATTTAAACCAATCCAAGGGATTTTCAGATACTGATCCAGATCTTACTTCTACATAAAGCGTTTCAGATAATTTCCCAGAGTAAATATTAGCCCCAGTCTTAAAAATTTTGTCAATATCAGCCACTTGGCGTGGCATCAATCCAATTGGCGATAAGGCAGGGATAACCTGACCTATTTCTCCGTAGAGAGTGTCCATTCCAGCAAAAACAAATAATAAGCCGTTTTCAGGCTCTAAAATAGCGACATTCCCGTAATCTAATAGAGGACCTAAATATCTAATTGTGGCGGCTGTTGGCGATATAACAATCGCTCTAGAATCTGTAGCTAAAATTATACCAGACCGCTTTACTCCAGCCGCATCAGCTTCTTTGAATTTGCGTAAAATTTTACCTCGCACGGGTAAATTTAGATTTCCTTTTCTTTCGCGCACAGAGGGCAAAGAAACAGAAGGTTCATTGATTGCAATTGTTTGTACTGACTCAGCAAAGGTCTCAAGATCTTTCGAAGCTTTTAGCAGTAATTCTAGCTTTTTTGGATCTGTGCTGAAACGTTTGGGCAGGGCTTCCCGGTTGGCTATTGCCCGTCCTAAGTTGGTATGGGCTTTTTGGAGTTCTGATAAACCTGTTTGAAGAGAATTTTGTGCCGCAAATTGAGTTTCTGATAATTTTTCTAAAGTGGTGATTTGATCTCTGAGTTGTTCAACATTTTTTTGCAATATGGGGATAACATCTGAAATAATCATCCCACTTCGTGCTGTCGCTAGTGGGCCTTCAGGATGCAGCATTTGACCTGCTAAAGGGGCTTTTTGAAATGTTGCCAAAACGCCCAGTAACTGCATTACTTCATTTTCGTTATTGTCTAAAATATTTTGGAGTTGGGTTTGTTGCAAACTTAAATCACGAATAGAAATTCGCAAAATAGCCAATGTTTCCTCATAGCTTTGAATAGCCTGACTGAGAGATTTTACTCTTTTTTTGGCATTATTTGCATTTTTAAGGTCTGCTGTAGCGGCATCCAACGCTTCTATAGCAAAAATTGTTTCCAGTGCTTTTGAAGACTGACATAAAACCGAATTTGAATAAAAGGTTCCAATCATTATCATGAATGCGAGCAGCGTGTTATTTTTTGTTTTGCAAGTCATGATAGTAATGATTTTCCTGTCATTTCAGGTGGGGAGGATAATTCCATAAGTTCTAAAATTGTAGGTGCAATATCAGACAGCCGGCCACCATCGTGTAGGGATTTGTTTTTGGGGCCATTAAACAAAACGGCAGGCACCGGGTTTACAGTATGAGCTGTGTGAGGATTTTCAGTAACAGGGTCTATCATAGTTTCACAGTTACCATGGTCAGCTGTTAAAAACAAAATTCCATCTACTTTTTTCAAGGCACCTACTAAACGCCCAATTCCTATATCAACAGCCTCGCAAGCCTTGATCGCGGCATCTAAATCTCCAGTATGCCCCACCATATCTGGGTTGGCATAATTTATAACTATTAAATCGTATTGACTTTCAATGGCCTCAACCAAAGCATCAGTCACGGCTTCTGAAGACATTTCAGGTTTTAAATCGTAAGTGGCTACTTTAGGAGAATGAGGCATATTTCGATCCTCTCTGGTAAGAGGTTTTTCATTCCCACCATTTAAAAAAAATGTGACATGAGGGTACTTTTCAGTTTCAGCGAGTCGAAATTGCTTTTTCTTTGCCAGTGAAACCCATTCGCCTAATGTATTTTTGATTTTTGGTTTCGGATAGCAAGTAGACATGAACGTGCTATGGTGATCAGAGTATTCAACCATTCCCACTAAGTTGGTTAATTCAGGTCTATTTTTTATTTTTATTTCTGAAAAACTTGGATCACCAATTGCACTCAAAATTTGTCTGACACGGTCGGCGCGAAAGTTTAAACAGAAAAAACCATCATTTTGTTTTATTCCTGAGTATCCTTGGATTACTGTTGGAAGTATAAATTCGTCTGAAATGCCAGCCTCATAAGCATTGGCAATTGCCGCGGTAACGTCAGCTGTCTCCACATTACTATCGCCAAACACCATTGTGTTGTAAGCTAACTCTATACGATCCCATCGATTGTCACGATCCATTGCATAATAACGCCCGATAACTGTTCCGACTTCAACATTGACGCTTAAATGTGGTATTATTTTTTCAATAAATTCTATGGCTGATCGCGGCGCAACATCACGGCCGTCGGTTATGAGATGTAAGGTGATAGGGATATCATGAGACCGGAACAACTTTATTGATGCCATTAAGTGATTAAGGTGGCCATGCACGCCACCATCGGAAAGAAGGCTCATTAAGTGGATCCGACCCCTCTTATTTTTGATAATTTTGATCTGATTCAGAAGTATTTCATTATTGAAAAAATTCTTGTTTTCTATTTCTAAATCTATTTGACCTAAATCCATGGAGACTATTCTACCGGCACCAATATTCATGTGCCCTACTTCTGAATTTCCCATTTGGCCATGCGGTAATCCAACATCTTTCCCATGTGTTAGAAGTGTGGTTTTTGGGCAAGTTGACCATAAATGATCAAAATTCGGAGTTTTTGCTAAAGCTGGGGCATTACTATTTTTTTCTTTTGATAAACCCCATCCATCTAAAATGCATAAAACCACAGGCGGCATAAATTCTACCTTAAAAAATATAAATTCGACCTCTAGCTCTGACTATTGGTTTTCTCAATAGCCATCTAGTAACTTTTACATGAATGGTACAAATGGGACGTCGCATGATGCCAAAATTGAAGTGATTAAAATTAAGAACAATATACGCATTGATTACTCCCTATGGTATGGACTTCCAGCAAGAATAGTTGCTGCTCTATATAATTGCTCGGCTAGCATGACACGAACAAGCATGTGTGGCCAGACCATTTTGCCGAAAGACATTTTCAAATTTGATTTTTCCAGTATTTTTGCATCTAAACCATCAGCGCCACCAATAATCAAATGGCAATGCCCAATACCATCAGCAACCCAGTTTGAAAGATAGTCTGTGAACTCTTTGGATGTTAAAGATATACCCCTTTCATCAAGAGCAATGATTTTTGAGTTTTTTTGAAAGTGCTTTTCTAGTAATTGCGCCTCAGTCTTAGGACCGCCACCTTTTTTATCTTCAATTTCAATGATTGGATTTAAAGAAAGGCCAAAAGGTTTTGCCAGCTTTGAAAATCTTGACAAATAATCATCAATTAATTCTTTTTCTGGTGATTTACGAAGCCGCCCAATTGCGCTTATGGAAATTTTCATAAAAAACTTCTCAATTTATTTTGTCAAAGGCTGCCACATTTTTTCTAATTGGTAAAATTCACGTACTTCGGGTCTAAAAACATGAACGATTACATCGCCTGTATCAATTAAAACCCAGTCCCCAGCATTTTTTCCTTCCACCTTACTTGAACATCTATAATCAAGAGTGCTGTTTTCATCGGATCAAGTTATCTAGTTTTGATTAAATTTAACCCTTAACAACTTCTATAAAGTCGCATTTAAGGCTACCAAAATTGCGTCGCCCATTTGCTCTGTACTAACGGGATCAACACCCTGCTCGCCCAGTAAGTCAGCAGTTCGGTAACCCTCCGCAAGAACACTTTCCACGGCTGCCTCTAAACGATCAGCCTCTTTTCCTTCATCAAAGGAATATCTCAGAGCCATTGCAAAACTTAAAATACAAGCAATCGGGTTTGCTTTACCTTCACCAGCAATATCTGGAGCTGATCCATGGACTGGTTCATATAATGCCTTGGGTCGGCCATTCGCCATGGGTGCACCGAGAGAGGCAGAAGGCAACATTCCGAGTGATCCAGTCAACATCGCTGCAGCGTCAGACAATAAGTCACCAAACAAGTTATCAGTTACAATAACATCAAATTGCTTCGGCCACCGGCATAACTGCATAGCGCCAGCGTCAGCATACATATGAGAAAGTTCAACATCCTGATAGTCTTCATCATGCACTTTTTGAACCACTTCTCGCCATAAAACCCCAGACTCCATCACGTTTGCCTTTTCCATTGAACAAACTTTATTGTCGCGCCGCCGGGCAAGCTCAAAGGCAGATCGCGCAACACGGTCAATCTCACTTTCTGTGTATCGCTGCGTGTTTATTCCAACGCGCTCATTGCCTTCTTCTATGATGCCTCGTGGTTCACCAAAATAAATGCCGGAAGTGAGTTCACGGACAATCATAATATCAAGTCCAGAGACGACTTCCTTTTTTAACGAAGAAAACTCTGCAAGCGCATTAAAACATTGGGCTGGTCGCAAGTTAGCAAACAAGTCCATTTCTTTGCGAAGCCGCAGTAAGCCTCTTTCAGGTTTTAAACCAAAATCTAAATTATCATAGGCAGGTCCACCCACCGCACCTAATAAAACAGCGTCAACTTCTTGAGCTTTTTCCATAGTGGCATCATGTAAAGGCGTTCCATGAGTGTCGTAGGCAATGCCACCCACCAAATCTTCAGACACATCAAATACAAGCCCTATATTTTGACCATACCAATCAATAACTTTACGAACCTCTTTCATTACTTCGGGTCCAATCCCGTCACCAGGCAATATAAGAATGGATGGGTTTGTCATTTTAGGTATCCTTACAAATAATTTGGTTAAAGCCAGGGCCGTTCAATTTCTAATTTTTTTTCAAAAGCTTCAATACTTGATGATTTTTCCATCGTTAAACCGATGTCATCTAATCCGTTCAGTAAACAGTGCTTCTTGAAAGGATCAACATCAAAGGAAAAAACACTTCCATCCGAAGACGTTATCGTTTGCGCCTCCAAATCGACTTCCATTCGAGCATTGGAACCTTTTTCTGCATCGTTCATTAATATCTCTACTTGTTCTTCGGGCAAAATAATCGGCAACATTCCATTTTTGAAACAATTGTTAAAAAAGATATCTGCAAAAGAAGTGGACACGACAACCTTAATTCCAAAGTCAGATAAAGCCCAAGGCGCGTGTTCACGGGAAGACCCGCAGCCAAAATTATCCCCTGCAACTAATATGCTGGCTTCTCTGTATGCCGATTTATTGAGTACAAAATCTCCAACTTCAGAGCCATCCGAATTATAGCGCATCTCTGCAAAAGCATTAACGCCCAGACCTGAACGCTTTATTGTTTTTAGAAACTGCTTTGGAATGATCATATCCGTATCAATATTCACCAAGGGCATTGGTGCAGCAATACCACTGAACTTTTCAAACTTATCCATCAAATCATCTCCCTTACGTCGGTTAAATAACCCGTAACCGCTGCCGCTGCTGCCATAGCCGGCGATACTAAATGGGTACGCCCCTTATAACCTTGCCGACCTTCAAAATTGCGGTTTGAAGTTGAAGCACATCGTTCACCTTCACTAAGTTGATCTGGATTCATAGCCAAACACATAGAACAACCAGCCAAACGCCATTCAAAACCTGCATCCTTGAATATATCCGCTAGACCTTCTTCCTCAGCTTGCGCTCGAACGAGCCCAGAACCTGGAACAACCATCGCGCGCATCCCATCTTTTACCTTTTTCCCTTCGAGGATCTTAGCTGCAGCTCGCAAATCTTCTATCCTCCCGTTCGTACAAGAACCGATAAAAACTGTGTCAATTTTAATGTCAGTTAACTTTTGCCCCGCGCTTAGACCCATGTAATCAAGAGACCTTTTTACAGCCTCTACCTTACCACCTTGAAAGCTTTCAGGTGCTGGGACGCTGTCTGTAATCGGAAGAACATCTTCCGGTGAAGTACCCCAAGTTACAACTGGCGCTATATCCTCACCATCTATTTCTATTACTTTATCAAAATGAGCACCGTCATCTGTGAACAAAGACTTCCAATATTCTACGGCTTGTTCCCAGGCAGCGCCTTTTGGGGCATGAGGACGGCCTTTGCAATACTCAAAAGTTTTTTCATCAGGAGCAATCAATCCTGCACGAGCGCCCCCTTCAATTGCCATATTGCAAACTGTCATTCTGCCCTCCATCGAAAGGTCTCGAATGGCTTCTCCACAATATTCGATAACGTACCCAGTTCCTCCAGCGGTTCCCGTCGCTCCTATGACAGAAAGTGTTATATCCTTTGCTGTCACTCCAGGCCGCAACTTACCCTTAATTTCAACCTTCATATTTTTTGATTTCTTCTGAATTAAGGTTTGAGTTGCCAAAACATGCTCAACTTCAGAAGTTCCTATCCCATGGGCTAAAGCTCCGAACGCACCATGTGTAGCGGTGTGACTATCACCACAAACGACTGTCATCCCAGGCAAAGTCCATCCTTGTTCAGGTCCAACGATATGAACAATGCCTTGTCGTATATCTGAAACCGGATAGTAATGAACTCCAAAATCTCGTGCATTTTTATCAAGCGCTTCAACTTGGATACGACTTTCTTCGTTATCTATGCCGCTTTCCCTATCTATAGTTGTTGGAACATTATGGTCTGGCACAGCAATTGTTTTTTCTGGCGCGCGCACACTTCGCCCAGCTAATCTAAGTCCTTCGAAAGCCTGCGGGCTGGTGACCTCATGCACAAGGTGGCGATCGATATATAAAAGGCAGGTTCCATCATCAGCCTCATGGGCTACATGGGCATCCCAAATCTTATCATAAAGTGTTTTTGGAGTTGTCATTTTGCTCTCCAGTGTGTTGAAAATTTAAGCTGGTAAGTTCTAAATCAATTTTTCTGATAATAACAACGCATATTTTGCATCTAAACCATCAGCGCCACCAATAATCAAATGGCAATGCCCAATACCATCAGCAACCCAGTTTGAAAG
>OZSS01001062.1_pt1 | contig 12949 bp, 13 predicted proteins | sample 1779911 | NCBI WGS metagenome assembly OZSS01 (sample SAMEA2603589, study PRJEB24840) | metagenome | biome: Water; feature: Photic zone; material: Seawater sample | place: Mediterranean Sea | collected 2013-11-12 | depth 10 m | reverse complement strand
ATCCTTATCTGAATGTAGATCCTGGCACGATGAGCCCGTTTGAACATGGCGAAGTGTTTGTGACCGATGATGGCGCTGAAACCGATTTAGATTTGGGCCATTATGAACGTTTCACGGGCGTGGCGGCGCGGCAAACCGATTCTGTGTCTTCCGGTAGAGTCTATTCTACGGTTTTGGAAAAAGAACGCCGCGGGGATTATTTGGGTAAAACCATTCAAGTGATCCCGCATGTGACCAATGAAATCAAAGATTTCATTAAAATTGGCGAGGATGAAATTGATTTCATGCTTTGCGAAATCGGCGGGACGGTTGGCGATATCGAAGGCCTACCGTTTTTTGAAGCCATTCGCCAATTCTCGCAGGAAAAGCCGCGCGGCGAATGTCTTTTCATGCATTTGACCTTGTTGCCATTTATCAAAGCCAGTGGCGAGCTGAAAACAAAACCCACTCAGCATAGCGTTAAAGAATTGCGCTCAATCGGCATTGCCCCAGATATTTTGGTCTGCCGTTCAGAAGGCCCGATTCCTGAAAAAGAGCGCGAAAAACTGGCGCTGTTTTGTAATGTGCGGCCGGAAAGCGTGATCGCCGCGCAAGATTTAAAATCGATCTATGAGGCTCCCTTGGCCTATCACCGCGAAGGCTTGGATCAGGCGGTGCTTGACGCGTTTCAGATTGCTCCGGCTCCGAAGCCGGATCTCGCGCGTTGGGAAGACGTGGCCGATCGGATTTACAACCCCGAAGGCGCAGTGAATGTTGCAATTGTGGGAAAATATACGCAATTGGAAGATGCCTATAAATCGATCGCGGAAGCCCTTACCCATGGCGGCATGGCCAATCGCGTGCGCGTGCAAATTCAATGGGTCGATGCGGAAATTTTCGAAAACCAAGATGTGGCGCCGCATCTGCAAGGCTTCCACGCGATCTTGGTGCCAGGGGGATTTGGCGAGGGCGGAAAAGAAGGAATAACTGAACCAGAAATCTTTGCCCGCCAGCAAAACGTGCCTTATCTGGGTATTTGCCTTGGCATGCAAATGGCCGTGATCGAAGCGGCGCGCAACGTGGTTGGGCTGAAAGCTGCAGGGTCAGAAGAATTTGACCATGAAGCCGGAAAAAGGCGCTTTGAACCCGTAGTGTATCATTTGAAAGAATGGGTGCAGGGCAATCACAAAGTGGCGCGCAGCGTCTCAGATGACAAAGGCGGCACGATGCGGCTTGGGGCCTATGACGCCGCTTTGCTAGAAAACTCAAAAGTTGCAGACATTTATGGCACGCAAACGATCGATGAACGCCACCGGCATCGCTATGAGGTGGATATCAAATATCGTGACCAGCTGGAAGCTGCGGGGCTACGGTTTTCCGGCATGTCCCCTGATGGGCGGTTGCCAGAGATTGTCGAGTGGACAGATCATCCCTGGTTTATCGGCGTTCAGTTTCACCCCGAGCTGAAATCAAAACCCTTTGATCCGCACCCGCTATTCAAAGATTTCATTCGCGCCGCAAAAGACGTCTCACGGTTGGTTTGAATTTGAAAACGGCTTGGAATATGGCTGTGGTTGTTGGCGTTCTTCAACCATCCAAACACGTTTAAAGCATCGCTATGCTCTCTTATCAACATAGCTATCACGCCGGGAACTTGGCAGATATTCACAAACACGCGGCTTTGGCATGGGTGTTGAGCTATCTGCTGAAAAAACCCAAACCTCTGAGCTATATTGAAAGCCATTCAGGCCGCGGATTATATGATCTTACCTCGCGCGAATCTGTGAAAACGGGCGAGGCCGAGGCGGGGATCACACTGGCGTTAAAGGCCGAATGGTTTGAGCCCGCGCACCCTTATTTGCGCGCCCTGCAAGACTGCCGCGCCTTGCATGGGCCGCATGCCTATCCAGGCTCGCCCATGATTGCCGCCTCGCTGCTGCGCAAAGAAGATCATCTTCATCTGGCCGAATTGCACCCGCAAGAACACGCCGCTTTGCGGGATAATCTGGCGCAATATAAAGCCAAGCTTTACCTCCAGAATGGCTTGGATTTGCTGCAAACGCTCTGCCCGCCCACCCCGCGGCGCGGTTTGGTTTTGATGGATCCCAGCTATGAACTTAAACAAGATTATGCTGAAATCCCCAAAGTGCTTACAAAAGTAACGCGCAAATGGAACGTGGGCAGCGTGATGCTTTGGTATCCCGTGCTGCGCAGCGCGGCCCATATGGAAATGTTGGCGCAGTTGGAAACGATATATCCAGAAGGGTTGCGCCATGAAGTTGTTTTTCCTCCCGCAAGAGAAACCCATAGAATGGTGGGCTCTGGCCTCTTCTTCATCAATCCGCCCTATGGGCTAATGGATGAATTGGCACGCCTGTCTTTCTGCTTTAAAAAAGGCCAAACGCAGTAACCGGCGCGCAGATGAACCGCAGCGCCAATTTTATTGAAATTTCATTTCCTGCCCTATTTGATCGCTTAGGGCCCTTACTCAGAAAGCACCACAAATGTTCGGATCGTTTTTAAAATCCTTCCTCGAACCCCAAGCAGAGCCGCTTCACGACGAGGATGCGCGCCTCGCAATGACCGCTTTGCTGGTGCGCTTGGGCCGCGCGGATAATGAGTATGCAACCGCAGAGATCCACCGCATAACGCAGGTGATTATGGCGCGCTACAAACTGGCCGAACCAGAGGCGATCGCACTGCGCGAAACCGCAGAAACTTTGGAACAAGAAGCCCCTGACACCGTGCGCTTTACCCGCGCCATTAAAGACCACGTTGCCTATGAAGACCGGATCGCAGTTGTGGACGCCTTGTGGCAGGTGGCCTTGGCCGATGGCAATCGCGACGCGGAAGAAGACGCGCTGTTGCGTCTGGTTGTCAGTTTGCTGGGGGTTACAGATGTCGATAGCGCTTCTGCACGCCTAAGAGTTCTGAACTCATTCTCATAATCGCTGAACTTCAATTGCCTAAAGACACCTAAATTTGGACGGCTTTTATTTTGAGTACATGTCAGATAAAGTCCAGGAGCCGTCAAAATTGTACAATATACTTATGCGCCAATGGCACTGTCATAAATCGATTTGAAAAAAAATAAAAACCTTGGAATTGGTGGCTATCTTATAAAATTGAATTTCATTGTAAGTCTGTATTTTTCTGCTTTAGGCAGGTGCCTGTTTAAGCGACGATTCGCGAGGCTGAATATAAATATTAAAAGAGAGGTAAGTAAGATAAAGTAGCTTGCAAGTATAGGATATGAAATAAATGGGTTGAACGTTTTATCGGCAAAATAATTTGCATAATATAGTGCGTCTCCCCTTTGTTGCCTGGTTGGAAAAGCCGAGAAAAAAACCAAAGTGGTGGCGTGGAAAAGAAATATGGCCTCATTAGTATAACCGGGCCACGCGAGTCTCAACATTGATGGCATGGTTATCCGTAAAAAAAGCTTCCATGAATCAAAGCCAAAAGCTTTACCTGCTTCAATTTCACCGTGTGGGACTGCTTCTATCGCTTTTGAAAAAATATGAGCAGAGTAAGCTGAGGTATTTAAAAACAAAACAAAAAGAGCGCCAAACCATGCTGAAGTAAAAAATGCAGGTAGTCCTAAAGACTTTTTCATGGTTAAAAAAATAAAATACGCTAAAAAAAATTGGATGAAGAGAGGCGAACCTCTAAAAAAAAGAATAAACCCTTTTGCTGGGTAGGCTACAGTCTTTTTATTAGATAAGGAACTGAGGGCTACAATGATGGAAAAGAAAAAACCGGAAAAAAGTGCAAGCAGCCCGAAGTAAAGGTTCCAAAGAAGACCGGAGCCAATAAGCGTGAATTGCAAACACAGAGAAAAATCACTCTTTGGGAGGGCTCTGGGTCCGAACCCTAGAGATCTAAAACTATAATCCAAAATTGTTTCGAAGCAGGACATAAAATTACCTTATTTATGGACTATCGACCTTAAAACCCTCTGGAAAAGCGCGCCGAAATTTTTTTCACAAAAAATTCCGACACCTGAGTAAGAATGAGATAGAAAACTATAAGAATTAAAAAGTACCATATCCTCCAATCTCCATGTGGATATGATGTAAACCTTGGTGTCTTAGTTCCGCCTAGTTCTCTAGCCCAATAAACTATATCCTCAATTCCTAGCAAAAAAAGTAAAGGCGTAGCTTTGATAAGTATCATCCATACGTTTGCCAATCCTGGAATAGCGTATCGCCACATCTGTGGAACTAAGATTCGCCAAAATATCTGCCTTTCATCCATCCCAAAGGCAGCGCCAGTTTCTAACTGATTCTTAGGAACAGCCTCCATCGCGCCTTTTATAACGTTCGCGCAGAACGCTCCGAATATAATACTGAATGTTATAATTGCTAAAATAAAAGCGTATATTTCATGTATCCAATCGGGAGCGCTGCCTTGCGGCAACTTGGCCTCGCCGCAAACTATAAAATTTGAACCTTGTCGAATCTGAGCTTGCCAATCTGGACATAGTACATAGTGACGAAACAACTCAAACGCTTGATCCAAAGCGATTACGAAAAAGAGAAACCATGCTATGTCAGGAATGCCACGCACCAATAAGATGAAAAAATTTCCGAGGCAGTTCGCTAAAAAGATTTTACTATTTGCAGCCTGCGCTGCAATGAAGCCCAACAGTAACGATGTTGGGCCAGCAACCACAAGTAACCCAATGACCTTCGCAAACGCGATGTAAAAGGAAATATGTTTGCCGTTTGATAGGTAACATACGTACCATAAAATATCAGCCAAAACGTTTGGATTTGAGCAAACAGCAAACATTATTTCTTCTAAAAGTAGATGACTTTACTAATACAAAAGCATCCCGTCGCCAAACCACTCAACAAGAAGTTTGTTTAAACTACCATCTGCTTTCATGGAGGAAATTGCATCGTTAAACTTTTCTTTTAAATCGGCATCAGTTTCACGTATCCCCATGCCCGTACCAAGACCGAGGACAACCAACTCTCCAACAAACATTAAGTCACCTCCTGACGCCTCAACAATTGGAGCGAGATAATCTTTATCGGCAAATACAGCGTCCACTTCTCCGTCGAGAACTGCCGCAACAGTTTCTTCAGGCGTAGCGAATTCCACTAAACTAGCTGAAGACTCCGCTACGTAACTTGCTTGCAACGTCGCAGTTTGAGCAGAAATTACTCCACCAAGGTCTGCTTCATTTGACGCTGCAACGTAGGCAGAGGGCCGGGGCAGCATATAATTCTGAGTAAAATCTATTACCTTATCTCGTTCTTCCGTAATCGACATTCCTGCAATAATGGTGTCATAATTGCCAGAAACTAAATTTGGAATAATAGAGTCCCAGTCATTCTTAACCCATTCACATTGTAAGTTAGCACGTTTGCATAATTCATTACCCAGTATTATTTCAAAGCCTGCTAAATTACCGTCATCGTCTATGTAGTTGTATGGAGGATACGCTCCTTCAGTCCCCATCCTTATTGTTTCCGCGTTCACCAAATTTGTTGCAAAAAATACCAATACAATTCCTAAAAAAATTCTCTTCATTTTCGCCTCCTTTAAGCGTCATGGGTAAAGTTTCAATCGTCTTTGATCATGGCTGAGAAATTTTTTTAACCTCTCAGTTTTTGGATTTCTTAAGATGTCTTTAGGTGATCCTTCTTCGAGTATTCTACCATCGTGAAGAAAAGCTATTTTATCAGCAACCTCCTCCGCAAGTTGCATGTCATGTGTAACTATCACCATAGTACGTCCCTCATGTGCTAAGTTCTTAATAACATTTATAACCTCATGCTCAAGTTCCGGGTCCAAAGCAGATGTAGGTTCGTCAAAAAGTATTGCTTCTGGTTCCATGCAAAGTGCCCTTGCAATAGCTGCGCGTTGTTGCTGTCCTCCAGATATAAAAGCCGGAAAAGAATTGGCTTTGTCCAGAATCCCAACTTTCTCAAGATAAAATTTTGCCTTATCCTCTGTCTGCTGCTTAGATTTTCGCAAAACAGAAACAGGTGCTTCCACTATGTTTTGTAACACCGTTAAGTGAGACCAAAGGTTAAATTGCTGAAATACCATTGCCAATTTGGTTCGTATTTCGATCATCTGTGATTTATCTGAAGGTCTACGTTGTTGTCGTCCATTAGTCCACTTAACAAGACGGTTTTGAAAGAGAATATCACCCGAATGGCTATACTCTAGAAGGTTAATACATCTTAAAAGTGTAGACTTACCTGACCCAGATGAACCTATCAGTGCAACGACATTTCCCTTACCCGCACTGAGAGTGACTCCTTTCAAAACTTCAACACCATCAAAGTTTTTGAACAGGTTACGAACCTCAATCACCGCATTATTTTCAGCCAAAACGATCACTCAAACTATAGGCGTTTACACTACTTTACATTAATTCAATTTTGCAACGAAAAACACCTTTTATCTTTGTTGACTTGATAGCTAAGCTATACTTGCACAAAAATTAGAAGCCTTCGAAACTGATGTTTTTAAATGGAATACGAATGTTCTATACCAACGCAATGCTACAAGGGCTTAAAATGGATCTGGATGATTTCGATACGTTTCGAATTGCAACCTGCGATTTAAACGGCCAAATGCGCGGCAAGCGCATGCCCCAAAAAGATTTAGGAAAATTAGCCTCCGGCGATCTGCGTATGCCATTATCTGCGTTAAACGTAGATATTTGGGGGGCCGATATTGCCAATAGCCCACTCTTATTTGCCTCTGGTGACGGCGATGGCTATCTGCTGCCAACCAATCGCGGGCCTGTACCAATGCCCTGGCTTGACCAGCCAAGCGCATTGGTGGGAATGTGGATGTTTGAAGAGGATGGCCGCCCTTTTGAAGGGGATCCTCGGCACGCATTGGCCCAAATTCTGGACCGCTACGCCGCGCGCGGATGGCAGGTTGTGGCCGCCACCGAGCTTGAATTTTATCTGATCGATGACAGTGCTGAAAGCCCGAGGCCCCCGAAAGACCCCGCCAGCAATCGCAAAATCGACTCCAGCGCGATTCTATCTTTGCAACAGTTAGACGCGTTTGAAGCCTTCTTTTCAGAGCTTTATCAAAGCTGCGCGCAGATGGGGATCGACGCGCAAGCCGCCTCATCTGAAGCGGGCATCGGGCAATTCGAAATCAGCCTTCAACATGGCGATGCATTGCGTATTGCCGATGATACATGGCTGTTTAAAACCTTGCTCAAAGGCGTGGCACGCAAACATGGCTATGCCGCAAGCTTTATGGCCAAACCCTATCCAAACGATGCAGGAAACGGCTTACATCTGCATTTTTCGGTGCTTGATGAGGCTGGAGAAAATATTTTTGATGACGGCACAAAACAGGGATCACCCCTGCTCCAAAACGCCGTCGCAGGGTGCCTTGCCACGATGCGTGCCGCCACCCTTGGCTTTGCACCCCATTCCAATAGCTATGCGCGTATGGATCCGGAAAACCACGCCCCCACATCAATTTGTTGGGGATATGAAAACCGCACGGCCGCGCTGCGCATTCCCGCAGGCGCGCCCAGAGCTCGGCGGATCGAGCATCGCGTCGCAGGCGGCGATATAAACCCGTTTCTGACGCTGAGCCTTATACTGGGTGCGGCGTTGCTTGGCATCGAAGATGATCTTACGCCGCCGCCGCCCATCACAGGCAACGCCTACAGCCAAGATCTACCACAATTGATCCATAGCTGGTCTGACGCGATAGATATGTTTGAAAACGATCCGATGGTTGCCCGGATCTTACCCGCACAACTTATTGAAAACTTTTCTTTAACCAAACGCCAAGAACTTGACGGATTGAAGAATATTCCGCAAGAAGAGCACTGGAAAACATATCTTGAAACCGTGTAAACTGAACCTGCAACGATACAACGCCTTCCGAACGGCAAGTAGGGTTTTATGAAAATCGGCATCTTACAGGCTGGCCACGCCCCTGACGAAATGCGCCCGCAGACAGAGAATTACGGCGCGCTCTGCGCCAATTTATTAGACGGGCATGGCTTTGAATTCGACGTGTTCAGCGTTGTAAATGAGCAGTTTCCAAAAGATGAATTGCAAGCCGATGCCTGGTTCATCACCGGATCGCGCCACGGAGTTTACGAAGATCTGCCCTTTATCCAACCTTTAAAGGCGCTCATCTTGCGCATTGTTGCTGCGAAAAAACCTTTGGTTGGAATATGTTTTGGACACCAAATCATCGCCCAAACCATGGGTGGTCATGTTGAAAAGTTTTCCGGCGGTTGGAGCATCGGCCTGACCGACTATCAATTTGAAGGCCAGAAGGTGCGGATAAACGCTTGGCACCAAGATCAGGTGGTCACTCTGCCCCCAAAAGCGCGCTGCACAGGCTCTAACGACTTTTGCAAATACGCCTTCCTCGAATATGAAGACGCTATTTTTTCGCTGCAAGCGCATCCGGAATTCAACAGCGCCTTAATCCAAGGGTTGATCCAGTTCCGCGGCCAAAAAACCGTGCCGCAAACATTGCTGGAAACGGCCCAAAGCAAATTATCTGATCCGAATTCAAACGATATTTTAGCAGAAAAAATTGCCACATTTTTCAAATCGAAAGCAGGTTAAGATGCCCAGTCTTGATGAAATTTTTAAGCAAATGCCCAAGGCCGCTTTGGCCTATTTGAAAGATCAAAAGCTGGATGAGATCGAATGCGTGATCGCCGATTTGCCCGGGATCGCGCGCGGCAAAGCTGTACCAGCAACCAAATTTGCGCGGCAAAACATGTTTTATTTGCCCGATTCAATCTTTTATCAAACCATCACGGGCGGCTGGGGTGAAGCCGCGGGGGATGGTGGGTTTATCGAACGCGATATGTTGTTGAAACCCGATTATTCAACCGCAACGGCCGCGCCCTGGACGGGTGATTTTACGCTGCAAGTGATCCATGATGCTTATGATCGAAAAGATGAGCCAATCTTATTTTCCCCCCGCAACGTGCTAAAGCGGGTTGTCGAACTTTACAGAAAAGAGGGTTGGGAACCGGTTGTAGCTCCAGAGATGGAGTTTTTTCTGGTCGCCCGCAATATTGATCCGGCCAAACCCATCGAAGCCATGATGGGACGTTCGGGGCGTCCGGCGGCGGCGCGCCAGTCTTATTCTATGACTGCGGTGGATGAATTCGGTCCAGTGATCGACGATATTTATGATTTTGCGGAAGCCCAAGGGTTTGAGATTGACGGGATCACCCAAGAAGGCGGCGCCGGTCAGCTGGAAATCAATCTCCGCCATGGAGATCCGGTGCGGCTTGCAGATGAAGTATTCTATTTCAAGCGTTTGATACGCGAAGCGGCGCTGCGCCATGATTGCTTTGCCACCTTTATGGCCAAACCGATCGCCGAAGAACCCGGCAGCGCGATGCATCTTCATCATTCGATCATCGATATCGAAACGGGGGCAAATGTGTTTTCCGGCCCCCAAGGCGGCGAAACAGATTTGTTTTATAACTTCATCGCAGGGCTGCAAACGCATCTGCCATCGGCGATTGCAGTTCTAGCACCCTATGTGAATTCCTATCGCCGCTATGTCAAAGACCATGCCGCCCCGATTAACCTATCTTGGGCGCGTGACAATCGGACAGCGGGGATCCGCATTCCGATTTCTGAGCCTCAGGCAAGGCGGGTTGAGAACAGGATCGCGGGGATGGATTGCAACCCCTATTTGGGGATCGCTGTGTCTTTGGCATGCGGATATTTGGGAATGAAAAATGAATTGCGGCCTTCGAAACAATATCGCGGCGATGCGTATGAGGGGCGCGAAGACCTGCCCCGCGGCATGGGCGAAGCGCTTGGGCTTTTTGAAGACGCGTCCGAATTGCATGAAATTTTAGGATCCGAATTTACGCGGGTGTATTCTATTGTAAAACGCGCCGAATATGACGAGTTTTTACAGGTCATTAGCCCTTGGGAACGCGAACATCTTCTTTTAAACGTATGAATCTGCTCGACGCCAATGATCAACCCAGGCAATACCCGCCCAGTTGGTATGCTGCGACTACGCAATTCTTGCCGCCCTTTCCCAGCTTTGAGGGAACCGATAATACGGATATTTGCATTATCGGAGCCGGATATACCGGCTTGTCAGCGGCGCTGCATTTGGCCGATCAGGGCTGTAGGGTCACGCTTTTAGAAGCCCAGCGCGTTGGGTTTGGCGCATCGGGACGCAATGGCGGCCAGTTAGGGTCAGGGCAAAGGTTGGATCAAGAAACCTTGCTGCGTTGGCTGGGGCCACAATCGGCGGATGCCCTGTGGGATCTGGCGGAAGAGGCTGTAGATTGTAGCAAATCCTTGATTAAACGGCACAAAATTGATTGCTTTTTAAAACCCGGCATCGCTGAGCTTGGGTTTTCAAACGCAGACAGGCAAGATCTTCATCGTGGTGCAGCGTTTTTACAAAAACGCTATGGCTATGATAAAATCACGCTGCTCGATGAAGCGGCAAGCCAAGCGCTCTGCCCCTCTTCGCTTTATAAAGGCGGGGTTTTGGATCACGGAAGCGCGCATCTGCATCCTTTGCGCTATGTTTTGGGATTGGCAAAAGCAGCCGCAGCCGCGGGCGTTCGCATCTATGAAAATACCCGCGTCACCGATTTAAAAGATGGGATTAAGCCAACCATTACAACTGCAAACGGGCAGATCACCTGCGCGCAGGTAATTCTGGCTTGCAATGGCTATTTAGGCAAGCTCCACCCCAAAATAGCCCGGCACGTGATGCCTATAAATAACTTTATTGCCGCAACAGAACCGCTGGGCCAGGCAACCACACGCGTGTTAACCCAAGATGTGGCGGTTGCAGATACCAAATTCGTGGTGAACTATTTCCGATTGTCGCATGATGGAAGGTTGCTCTTTGGCGGAGGTGAAAGCTACGGCTATCGCTTTCCCACCGATATTGCGGCCAAAGTCCGCAAACCGATGTTAAAAATTTTCCCGCATCTCAAAGATGTTAAACTTGAATATGCATGGGGCGGCACGCTTGGCATCACCATGCGCCGAACGCCCTATTTTGCAAGAATGTCAAAAAACATCATCACAGCTTCGGGATATTCGGGCCATGGTGTGGGCACCGCGACCCATGCCGGAAAATTAATCGCACAGGCAATTATGGGCCAAGCCAACGGATTTGATACGATGTCGCAGATTCCTCAGCTCCCATTCCCGGGGGGGCCGCCACGCCCGCCTGCCGCTGCTAGTCATGGCCATGACCTGGTACAGTTTGCGCGACCGATTGGGGCTTTAACAGGACCTATGCCGCAGCAAACAGGCTGATATCCCTCGCGGAGACAATTAAGATCCCAGCTTGCTCAGCTTTTCTTGAAGATCCGCCAATTGGCTTTTGATTTGCTGCAAATCTTCATCAGCCGCGCTTGACGTTGCAGGCGCGGCCTGTGGCGCTGAGCTTGCCGCTTCAGGTTTATCTTCAGCCGCGCCTGGCCAAGCCGCGAAGCCCGATGTCATCGCTTTCATAAACGCCTCTTGCTGCGCGCGCAAAGCATCAAAACCGGGCATTTGCGACAAAGCGTTACCCCCGCCCATATTTTCAAAAATTTTCGCTTGACCATCGCGCATCATATCAAAAGACATGGCTAAGACCTGCGGCACGATACTCGATGCCTGCGTCGTGTAACTGCGCACCAAATCATTCAATACATTGATTGGAAGAACGCTTTCACCGCGGCTTTCATGCTCGGCGATAATTTGCAATAAATATTGGCGGGTTAAATCATCGCCAGACTTCAAATCAACGATTTGAACGTCGCGCCCGTTGCGCACGAAGCCTGCAATATCTTCAAGCGTCACATAATCGCTGGTTTCCGTATTATATAAACGCCGGCTCGCGTAGCGCTTGATCAACAAAGGTTTATTGGCTGTAGACACGAAGACCTCCCAAAAATGCAGCATTGCAGAAAAACATTACGCGCTTGCGAAAAGAAAAGAAAGGGTGCGCCAAAACGCACCCTTTAATGTAGGTTGCCTCTGGGAGGAAAGGCAAACCTATTACAGGGACCTATTTGCTTAAGCCACCGCTTTTTTGGCGGCTTTCTTGACCGCAGCAGATGCGTCTTCGCTGAAATCTTTACCCGCGGTCATCATCAATTCAACCGTGTCAGTCTGAACTTTCTTTGCCACTTCAGCAAAAGCTGCCATATTTTCAGCCGCAACTTCAGCCTGCGCAGAGGCAAACTCTGTCATAGCCTTTACATAATCGGCTGGCTCTGTTTTCGCTTTCGAAATTGCGCTCAAACGAGACAATGTGTCTTTTGTCCATTTGTTTGAGATTTCTGCACTTTTTTCTGCAGCGTCCACCGCTACGCTTGCAAATTTCTCATTTAGGGCTGTGGTGCCTTTCATCGCTTGTTCGAAAGATTTTGCATCAACAGGAAATGCACCCATCATATCTTTGAAAACACTAGTCATATCGTTCAAATTTGTCATTCTACTTTCCTCAGCTGGGCGGCAATATCCGCGATTACTTATCTCATATGTACTTGCTGCAGTGCAGCATTGCAAGCCTTTTTTTCCGCAATGCAGCATAAAAAGTTAGAAACCTCGCAATCAACGCCCAAAGCGTCTAGATCCGCACATAACGCCCGGGTGCATCGGGTAGGTTTTTAAGCTCAACTTCGGAAAAATGGCGTGCCGCGATTTTTTTACCAGACCGACGGTTCAGCCATGCGCTCCAACTGGGCCACCAACTGCCAGAATCAAAATCTGCTGTTTTCTGCCAAACGTCACTAGAGAGGGTTAAATCTTGATTCGTGAAATGGCCATATTTCTTTTTACTAGGAGGGTTTATAATTCCTGCGATATGGCCTGACTGAGATAAAATAAATTTTTTTGAGCGGCTACCCATCCCCTGCACGCCCCGATAACTGTTTCAAGCGTCACATAATCGCTGGTTTCCGTATTATATAAACGCCGGCTCGCGTAGCGCTTGATCAACAAAGGTTTAT
>OZSS01001059.1_pt1 | contig 13001 bp, 8 predicted proteins | sample 1779911 | NCBI WGS metagenome assembly OZSS01 (sample SAMEA2603589, study PRJEB24840) | metagenome | biome: Water; feature: Photic zone; material: Seawater sample | place: Mediterranean Sea | collected 2013-11-12 | depth 10 m | reverse complement strand
CCAGGGATATCATCTCATCTATTAATCACTTCTCTTGAAGGTACAATCTCTAGATATATAAGATCAAAGTTTAAAGAGAAGCCAAGCTCATATATTGAAAATATTTGGATGCTCTTAGAAATATCTCTTTTTAAATAAACTTATAGATCTTCACTTAAAAAAAGCTCGAAATAGCTTTCGTCTTCTGCAGACTTGCTAAGCTCTCCAGTTTTTTTATTTATCCTTACATAAGAAATGCCATCTGGAAGAGTAAATTCATCTACATCAATCTTTTTAAAAGCAGAGTTCATATAATCTACCCAAATTGGTAATGCTGTTGTAGAACCAAACTCATTATCGCCAAGAGATTCAAAATCATCATTCCCAACCCAAACCGTTGTTACAATATTTGAGTTGAAACCACTAAACCATGTACTTACAGCATCATTTGTAGTTCCTGTCTTCCCAGCAAAATCTTTTCTCTCTAAATATCGTGTAAGCCTTCCATTCGATCCCCTTTGGGAGGCTTCTTTAAGAATATCTTTCACCATAAATGCAACTCTTGGGTCAATAACAGGTTCTGATTTATTGAGAGGTGGCAAAAGAAAATATGGCTTTGATGCATCCAGCTGAACTGTGTTTAGCCATGGAAAAGCAGAAATATTGGAAATATTTACAATATCTATTTCTGAGTGATCGAAAATGATATTTCCATTCTTATCCTTAATCTGACTTACATAATGAATATCGGAAATCATTCCATCGTTTGCGAATACGCTAAAGCCTCTGGCAACCTCTGCGGGAGAAAAATTGCCTGATCCTAAAGCTAAACTAAGATCTTGAGGCAACCTCTCTAAGCCAAAACCGAAATTATCAACAGTTTCAGATGATTCTTTTATACCAATTTCTCTTAAAAGCTTAATTGAAACAATATTTATTGATTGAACAAGCGCTTCCCTAAGAGTTGTTAAACCATAGAATTTGCCTGAATAATTTTCAGGTCTCCAAAAAGTTTCAAGATTCTCGTCTTCAAAAATAATTGGAGCATCATTAATTAAAGATGATGGGTTATAACCTCCGCTGAAAGCAGATGCATAAATGAAAGGCTTGAAAACTGATCCTGATTGAGGATAAGACTGTCTAACTCTATCAAATTGAGAATCATTAAATACTGAGCCGCCGACATAGGAGAGTACCTCGCCGGTCTTTGGGTTGAAAGAAATTAATGACGACTGTGCTTGAGGTATTTGATCCAACTTAACCTGATCATTTTCTGCAGACAGATAAACTAGATCTCCAATATCCAATAAATCCATGAATCCTTTTGGCGCTTTTCCTCTCCTGTTCTCATCTAAAAATTCTCTAGCCCAAGAATAACTTTCATCCCATTGGATAGTTTCAAAATTAAATTTCTCATCAATAGCTGTAAATCCTGAATCCCAAACTTCAATAACAATAGCTCTTTGATGAGATTGAATAAATGGATTTTCTTCAAAAATATCACGAAGTAACTCCTCTGATATATTTTGATAATTAATTGGGTCAGATTGAATTACATAATCTTGAGATAATAAGAAATTAAAATCTTCGCTTTCTAATGATTTAAAGAATTCATCGCCTAGCCTATCTATATAATTATTCTTTTCTCGCCAGCCATGCCTTTTATCATACTCAAATAGCCTTTTTGTTATTGCTTCGTTTGCACTTTCTTGGAGTTCAGAATCAACAGTTGTATATACAGACCAGCCTTCCTCATATGCTCTGATACCATATCTGTTAATTACTTCAAATCTTGCAAGTTCAGCAAGATGGCTAGCTTCAAGATCATAATTATTGATAGATATGGGAAGGTTTATTTCACTATTTATTGCAGTTTGATAGTCTTGCTCAGAGATAAAGTCTAAAAGTTTCATTCTGTATAAAACCCAATTCCTTCTAGCTTTAGTTCTCTCTGGATTTCTAATCGGATTTACCCTTGATGGAAGTTGGGCAAGAGAGGCTATTAAAGCTGATTCAGCTACCGTCAATTCTCCAACCGATTTACCAAAATAAGTATTAGCAGCTGCCTCAATGCCATAAGATCTATTGCCTAGAAAGATTGTATTTACATATATCTCGAAAATCTCTTCCTTTGAGAATGCGCTTTCAAGGTGAAATGCTAAAAAGATTTCTTTAATCTTTCTCCTTACTTTCTTTTCTCGAGTTAAAAGATAGTTTCTAACAACTTGCATTGTAATTGTTCCACCGCCAGTTGCATCAAGGCCTACTCTAATATATTGAGAAAAAGCTCTTATCAAGCTTGGATACGAAACACCTCTGTGCTCAAAAAAGCCATCATCTTCTGCGGCTAAAAATGCATTCTTCAAATCTTCAGGTATTTCTTCAAAGCCTAATGGTCTTCTTTTCTTTTCTCCAAATTCTCCAATTAATTTCTCATCGGATGTATAAATTTTTAGAGGTATTTGAAGTTTTGATTGATCAACATTATCTACCCTTGGAAGTTCAGACAATAAATAAAGGTATGTTGATAGTATTATAATGCCAATAAAGGTTGCAACAAAAATTGCAACTTTCAGGGATAACTCTAAAAGCCTACTAACCATAATTTTAATATTTTATATGTTTAGGTGCTAAAATTCGCAGCTTAGTGAAAAATCTTTTATGAATATTTATATTGTTGGGCCTATGGGATCAGGTAAATCTACTGTTGGTAAAATAGTAGCTCGCTCGCTTTTTTTAGATTTCTTGGACTCTGACGAAGAGATAGAAAAAACAACAGGTGCTAGTATTGATTGGATTTTTGATCTTGAAGGAGAGGAAGGATTTAGAAAAAGAGAGACGGCTGAGCTTGAAAAGATAGTGCAACTAAATTCTCATGTTGTCGCTACTGGCGGTGGAATTATTTTATCTGATCACAATAGAAATCTTCTTAGTGCTAGAGGAGTTGTTATTTACTTAGAAACTCCTATAAAAATACAAGTTGAGAGAACGAGTAAAGATAAAGACAGGCCCTTATTAAAAGATGGTGATCCGGAATTAATACTTACAAAACTTAATAGTGAGCGAGAACATTTATATAAAGAGGTATCTGACTATGCAATTCAAACGAGTGATAAATCCAGTCAAGAGGTTGCAGATCAAATAATAAATATTATTAAGAATAAATAATGATTAAAAAAGTTTTAGTTGGTGATGAAAAATATAAGGTTCTTATTGGTAAGAATAAGATCTTTAAAGATTATCTTCCCAGCGCAGTATCAAAGAATAATAAAATATTTATTATTACCGATAAAAATATCCCTACTGCATACATTGAACTCATAAAAAAATCGATTCCTTCTAATAAAGAAATTGACCTGCTTAAAATTAAGCCTGGAGAGGAATCAAAATCATTTACTAACTTCCAAATGATTCTCAATAAGCTTGCTAAAAAGAAATATGATCGATCGGATTGTATAGTTGCCATTGGAGGTGGCGTTGTTGGAGACTTGAGTGGTTTTGTTGCTGCAAGCTTCATGAGAGGCATAGATTATATTCAAATACCAACTTCACTTCTTGCTCAAGTTGATTCATCAGTAGGAGGAAAAACTGCTATTAACATTGAGTCTGGAAAAAATCTTGTCGGAGCCTTTAAGAATCCAAAGTTGGTGTTGATATCTTCAGCCTTATTAAAATCACTTCCGGAGAGAGAATTCAAATCTGGAGTAGCAGAAATAATTAAGTATGGGCTAATTTATAATAAGAAAATATTCAATATTTTTGATAAGCAGCATAAGCAAATTCTAAAAAGAAACCAAAGAGTAATTGAAGAGCTTATTCACGAGTCAGTTAAAACAAAAGCAAAAATTGTCACTGAAGATGAGAGAGAGTTAGGCATAAGAGCTATATTAAACTTTGGACACACCTACGGTCACGCAATAGAAGCAATAAATAATTACAAAAACATTCTACATGGAGAAGCTGTGGCTATGGGCATGAGAATGGCTTCTAAAATGTCCATGTTAGAGGGTCACTTAAATGAAAAGGCTTATAAAAAAATAATTAATGTTTTTGATGCTCTTAACTTTCCTAAAAATACATCAAATAATTATTCAGACCTAAAGAAGTTTATTTTGAGTGACAAGAAGGTCAAAGGTGGGAATGTTAATTTAATACTTTTAAAAGGAATTGGCCTGTCATTCCAGACTCAAAAATTTAATTTTGAGAATTTCAAAAAATCTTTTTCTTAGGCAGCACTGGCTGTTGTAGCTTTAAGGAGATCGTTCACACTCAGAGCGACTGGAGAAACAAGCCAAAAATTTGGCAGATATCTTTCAAAATCCTCTAATATTTCTTTTGCTTTCATGCTCTTGGTATTCTTGTAATGCTCCTTGATAAGAAGTTTAATATTTTGTCTATGTGGATCCATAGTTTCGCTTAAAACTCTGTCTAAATTGATCAATTCACGATTGCATTTGTCGAAGAATGATCTCTTTTCGTCCAATACATATGAGAATCCACCCGTCATTCCTGCTCCAAAATTTGCTCCAACTTCACCTAAAATAACAACCTGTCCTCCTGTCATGTATTCACAACAATGATCTCCAGCTCCCTCAATGACTGCAGTTGCTCCAGAGTTTCTAACTGCAAAACGTTCTCCAACCCCGCCTGAAACAAATAATTTTCCTCCAGTTGCTCCGTAAAGCGCTGTATTTCCTGCAACTATATTGTTGAGATTCTTTTCTAGCCTTTTAGGCGGCTTAACAACTATTCTTCCGCCGTTCATCCCCTTTCCAAGATAATCATTTACATCACCTTCGACTTTTAAATTCAAACCTTTAATGTTCCAACAACCAAAACTTTGTCCTGCTGAGCCAATGAAATTTAAACTAATTTTGTTTTCTAGACCATCTTCTCCAAAATTTTCTGCAATGAATCCAGAAATAGATGCCCCTACAGACCTATCGCTATTTGTAATGTTAAATTTTAAAGTCTTTGATTTATTTGAAATAATGCTTTTTTTTGCTTTTGATAAAATCTCTCTATTTAGTTGGCCTTTATCCCAAGGCTTATTCCTACTTGAATTACAAAAGTAAGGTTGTAAAGACTTTTTGTCAGAAGCTAAGATTGGACTTAAATCTAAATCACCATACCTTTCAGGCATATCTTTAATAACATCTAAAAGTTCAGTCTTTCCAATTATATCCTCAAGCTTTTGTTCCCCAAGTTCAGCAAGAATTTCACGCACCTCATTACTTATAAATTTAAAGTAATTTACAACTCTTTCCTTCTCTCCAACAAAATGTCTATCAATTATGTCAGATCGCTGCGTTGCAACACCTGTTGCACAATTATTGAGATGGCATATTTTAAGATACTTGCATCCCATAGCTATCATTGGACCAGTCCCAAAGCCAAAAGATTCAGCACCCATAACCGCAGCTTTAACTACATCTAGTCCGGTCTTTAAGCCGCCATCAACTTGCACTCTTACTCTTCCTCTTAATCCACTTTCTCTCAGAGCTTGATGAGTTTCAGATAAACCTAATTCCCATGGAGACCCTGCATATCTTATTGAGGAAATAGGGCTGGCTCCAGTTCCTCCATCATGACCAGAAATTGTTATTAAATCGGCATAAGCTTTAGCAACCCCACAAGCAATTGTTCCAACTCCTGGCTCAGAAACTAACTTTACTGATACAAGAGCTTTGGGATTTACTTGTTTAAGATCAAAAATTAATTGTGCGAGATCTTCTATTGAATAAATATCATGATGCGGTGGAGGAGATATCAGAGTGATACCTGGAGTTGAATATCTTAATTTAGCAATTAGCTGATTAACTTTTCCGCCTGGAAGTTGCCCTCCCTCACCAGGCTTTGCCCCCTGTGCAATTTTTATTTGAAGCACCTCTGCACTTACTAAATATTCAGGAGTAACACCAAACCTTCCAGAGGCAATTTGCTTTATTTTTGAACGTTTATTTGTTCCATATCTTTCTTTTGCTTCACCTCCTTCACCTGAATTCGATCTACCGCCAATAGAATTCATAGCTTCAGCAAGAGTTTCATGAGCTTTTGGTGATAATGAGCCTAAACTCATCCCTGCTGAATCAAATCTTTTTAGAATATGTTTTTGTGGTTCAACTTTTGATTTTTTGATCTTTGGTTTTTTACTCTTAAACTCTAAAAGATCTCTTAGCATGGAGGCTGGTCTTGAATTTACTAAATTAGAATATTTTCTATATTCATCTTCATCTCCACTTCTTACTGCTTCTTGTAATGTTTTCACTACATCAGGGTTATAACTATGGTATTCACCACCATGAATAAACTTTAATAACCCACCAACGCTTACATCGGATATATTTGACTTTGCAAATAATGAAATATTCCTGTTTTCATTTTCAAGATTTCTAAAGTTCTTTCCACCAATTCTGCTATCCGTATTTGTAAAACATTTATCTACAACTTCATTTGATAGTCCAACGATTTCAAAAAGTTGAGATCCTCTATAGCTAGAAATTAATGAAATGCCTAACTTTGAAATTATTTTTAATAAGCCTTTATTAATTCCCTTCCTATACTTTGCGCAATTTTCAAAAGGATCGCCTTTCAATTCTGTTTTATGGCTAAGGTCTAAGATTGTTTGGTATGCGAGCCAAGGATAGACGGAGGTCGCGCCGAAAGCAATAAGACAAGCAATTTGATGAGTATCTCTGGCAGAACCAGTACTGACAATAATATTTACTTTAGTTCTCTTTTTTTTCTCTATTAAGGCTTGATGAAGAGCACCGGTTGCCATCAAAGCGTTCAAAGATAATTTATTTTTTGATGGCAGTGCCTCATTTAGATGAATAATTGTTGTGCCTTTATCTATGGCTGAAGAAACATCTAAAATGAGCTTATCAATTGCATCTGAAATTGAACTACTTTCACCATATTCAAGATCAAAAGTTTTAACTTTAAAAATCTTATTTTTTAAAATCCAATCAAGTTTTTTATAAGAAAGAATTGGGGAGTAAGTAACTAAGCGTTTTGCATGCCCAGATGATGGTTCAAATATATTAAGTTCAGGTCCATAACATGTCTCTAGAGACATCACTGATTGTTCTCGTAATGAATCAATTGGTGGATTTGTGACCTGAGAAAATTGTTGCCTAAAATAGTCATATATTTGTCTATTTTGTCTACTTAGCACTGCAAGAGCTGTATCATCTCCCATTGAGCCTGTCCCTTCTTGTGCTGCAGCTCCAAGAACCTTAATGACGCTTGTTCTTTCTTCCAAAAATAAGGAAAAAATCTTTGTTGCAAGAGTATATTTCTCAGGAGATATCTTTTTCAGTCCACTACCTTCGGATTGATCAAGTTTAGATTCAACATAATTTGAATGCTCTTTTAACCAATCTCTATATGGGTATTTGGAAGCAAGCTCTTGGTCAATATCAGTTTCAGTTAAGATTTTTCCAGTCTCTTTATCAACTGCAAATATTCCCCCTGGAGATATCCTTCCTTTAGCTTCAATCTTTGTTGCGCTTACTGGATTTACTCCAGTTTCTGAGGCTACTGTTACTGTCCCATCTTTTTCAATCTGATATCTTGACGGGCGCATGCCATTCCTATCGAGGAAGCTTACTGCATATCTCTTATTTGCAAGGGCAATGCCTGCCGGTCCATCCCATGCCTCCATGTGCATAGAATTATATTCATGGAATGCTCTTATATCTGGGTCAAGTATTTGTATATTCTGCCAAGCGGGAGGTATTACAGCTCTAATAGCCCTAAATAAATTCATACCTCCTTCAACAAGAAGTTGAATCATATTATCAAGCGCTGATGAATCTGAACCATCAATATTGATGAGGTTCTCATGCATGTGCAAATCTGGTAGCAGCTTTGACTTAAACAAGGAGCTACGTGCTTTTGCCCAGTTTCTATTACCTCTAATTGCATTAATTTCTCCATTATGAGCAAGCAGTCTAAAAGGTTGGGCTAAATGCCACTTTGGAGCTGTATTGGTGGAGAATCTTTGATGGAACAGACAAGTTGAAGCTATAAACTTCTTATTTTTAATATCTAAATAAAAGCTTTTAAGGTCTTCTGGCATCATAAGTCCTTTATAAACAATGGTTTCATTTGAAAGACTGCATGCATAAAATTCTTCGAAATTTAAATATTTGTTCTCGATGATTTTCAATGCTTGAAACAGAGATGATCGCAGAGATAAATCAGAACTATTATCTTTTTGTTCAAGAAATACCTGAAAAATATCAGGGAGAGTATCTTTAGCTTCTTCCCCAAGAACAGATGTATCTATGGGAACATTTCTAAAACAAATTACTTTAAGATTTTCAGATTTAAAAATCTTTTTTAAGTCGCTCTGCAGTTTGTCTTTCAATCCTTTTTTAGAAAAAAAGCAGCCAATAGCAAATTCTTCTGGTAATGCTATAGATAACTCAGATTTTATTGTCTTTTTATAAAAGTCCTTGTTTATATCAAATAGTAATCCTGAGCCATCACCAGTTTTTCCATCAAAACCAACACCTCCTCTGTGGGCCATGCTTGATAGAGCATCAATTGATTTTTCTACTATTTTTCTGGACGGCTTCCCATTTCTATTGCAGATTAGGCCGTATCCACAGTTGTCTTTCTCAAAATTTTTATCAAATAGCATAATGGAAGGTAATAGATTTTATCATAAAAGTGTCATACTATGTCATACTTTGTGAAAAGGAAGAATAAACAATATCAAATTGAAAAAGGTCTTTTGCTGTTTACTCAGCCTAAGTCACCCTACTTCTATGGGAAAATAAGACATAACAAAAAATATCTGACTAAGTCATTTGCTCCTATTACTGATAAACAAGAAGCAATATATGAACTTTATAATTGGAGAAGCGAGCTTTTGTCAGAAAAAGATAAATCAGTTGCTGAGCCAAATAATCCAAGATCGGAATATGTTGATTTTAAAGAGATAGATAATGATTTTCAGTTCTTAGATGTTGGTAGATTTGATCCACAAAAAAAAGATATAGAAAGTAGAAAAATCCATTTTGTTGAGATTTATGGTGAATACAATCAAACTCAAGCTGCAAATCAGGCTCACAGATGTCTTGATTGTGGTAATCCTTACTGTGAATGGAAATGCCCTGTTCACAACTACATACCAAATTGGTTAAAACTTGTTAATGAAGGGAATATTCTTGAAGCGGTTGAGCTATGTCACCAAACAAATAGTCTTCCAGAAGTATGTGGCAGAGTTTGTCCACAAGATAGGCTTTGCGAAGGCGCTTGCACATTGAATGATGGATTTGGTGCTGTCACTATTGGGTCTATTGAAAAGTATATAACTGATAAAGCTTTTGAGATGGGATGGAAACCAGATTTATCAAACAGATCATGGTCTGGGAAAAAAGTTGCAATTGTAGGAGCTGGTCCTGCCGGACTGTCATGTGCCGATGTTTTAACAAGAGCTGGAGTTAGGAGTCATGTGTTTGATAAGCATGAGGAAATTGGAGGTCTGCTAACTTTTGGTATACCAGAATTTAAACTTGAAAAAAGTGTGGTTAAAAAAAGGAGAAAAGTTCTTGAAGAAATGGGAGTGAAATTCTTCTTAGGTAAGGAAATAGGGGCTGATATAAATTTCAAAGATATCTATAAAGATTATGATGCTGTCTTCCTGGGTATGGGCACATACACATCGCTTGAGGGTGGTTTTAGAGGTGAAAAACTTCTAAACGTTCACAAGGCAATTGACTATTTAGTTGAGAGTAATAAGAAGCTTCTTGGAATTAATCAAAAAAAAGATTCCTTTATCGATTTAAAAGGAAAGGATGTTGTTATTCTTGGTGGAGGAGATACTGCTATGGACTGTAACAGGACGGCTATCAGGCAAGGAGCTAAATCAGTTACGTGTATTTACAGAAGAGATGAGGATAATATGCCAGGATCTAGAAAAGAAGTAATCAATGCTAAAGAGGAAGGAGTGAATTTTGTTTTTAATAGTCAGCCAATAGAAATATTAGGAAATGACAAAGTTGAGGCTGTCAAAACTATATCTACCAGGCTTGCCGATCCAGATCATAACGGCAGGCGAGTACCAATCCCAATTACTAACTCAGAAAAAATCTTTAATGCAGATGCAGTAATTGTTGCTTTTGGCTTTCGCGCCAGCCCACCAAAATGGGCAGAAGATTATTCAATTAATTTAAAACAAAATGGTCTTGTTGATGTTGATTGTCAGAATGAACTTGATTTCCAAACAACAAATCCAAAGATATTTTCTGGTGGCGATATGGTCAGAGGATCTGATCTTGTGGTGACAGCAGTATGGGAAGGAAGAGAAGCAGCAAAAAGTATTATAAAATACGTACATGACTGAAATGAATCGAAATTTCATAGCTGCACTTAATAGAGAGATTCAGAAAACTCCGCCTATATGGATAATGAGACAGGCTGGTAGGTATCTTCCTGAGTATAGGAAGGTAAGATCAAATTTCAAAAATTTTCTTGATATGTGTAAGACTCCTGAAATTTGCTGCGAGTTAGTTTTACAGCCTATAGAAAGATATGATTTTGATGCTGCAATTATTTTTTCAGACATCCTAACGATTCCTGATGCTCTCGGTCTTGGTGTTTCTTTTGTAGAGGGGAAAGGTCCAGTGTTTTCGAATCCTATTAAAAGACCAGAAGATATTTCTAACATGATAAATTTTAATCCAGACAGTCTTGACTATGTATACAAGACCGCTGAACTAACAAGAAAAGAGTTAAATCCGAGCATTCCACTAATTGGATTTGCTGGAAGTCCATGGACTCTTGCAGCATATTCAATTGAGGGAAGTAGTTCCAAAAACTTTGATCTAACCAAATCATTTATAGAAAGTCATTCTGATGATGCTCATAAATTTCTTGAGATCCTGGCTGATGCTTGTTTTGAATATCTAAAAAGGCAAATTGTTAGTGGCGTAGATGCAATTCAGATATTTGACTCTTGGGCTAATCTTCTTTCAGAAGAGCAATATCTGGAATACTCTTTGAAATATATAAAGAAAATTCTCAAAAAATTGTCAGAAGATCCTGTTACAAATAAAACTCCAACAATAGTTTTTGCTAGAGATCCAAAATGTAATCTTGATGAATTTAAATTAGATGATCTTAGTTGTTATGGCATGTTTACTTCAATTGATCCAAGTAGTGCAATAAGAGTATTTGAGGGCTCTCATGCTCTTCAAGGTAATTTAGACCCTAAGATCCTTCTTGAGGAAGATTCAGTTATCAAAGAGAGTGTTTTAAAGATTCTTTCAGAATTTAAAGACTTTCCGGGCTACATTTTTAACTTGGGGCATGGCATAACACCAGATATAAATCCAGATAAGGTAAAGGTCTTGGTTGAAGCTATAAGGGAGTCTGGAAGTTAGTCTTTCGGCTTGTCCCACATCCTCATTAATCCTTCCTGAACGCAACTTGCAACTAGTTTGCCTTTAGAATCAAAAATAGATCCTCTTGAGAATCCTCTTGCATTCCTTGCTATAGGGCTATCAATTCGATAAAGCATCCAGTCTGAAAAATCTACCTTTGAATGAAACCACATAGCATGATCTAAGCTAGCGCTTTGAAAATACTTAGACATAAAATTAATTCCATGGGGCAGTTGAGCAGTACCAAGCAAACCACGGTCTGATGCATACAATAACAGGGCTTGATTAATCACCAAATCACTGGGTATTTCACCATTTGGCCTCATCCAAATATCCCTTAATGGCTCACTCTTTTTTGGTTGAACATAATCAAAGTTTTGAGTAGCTCGCATTTCAATTTCTTGTTCTCTTAAAAAGAACTTATCAATTTTTTTGCCATGAAGTTGTTCAATTGCTTTATTTCTTAGCTCCCAGTCGCTTGGAAGATCTTCAGGTTTTGGGATTTCGTTAAGGTCTATATCAATTTGATGCTCAAATCCTTTTTCTTCTTTTTGGAAAGAAATTGAGCATGCAAATATTGCCTCGCCATTTTGGACAGCTCTTACTCTTCTCGTAGTAAAACTTTTTCCATTCCTTATTCTATCAACATCAAATAATATTGATTCCTCCATTATTCCTGGTCTTAAAAAATAAGAATGGAAAGAATGAGCCTGATGAGGAGCCTCTACAGTATGATTTGCGGCGATAAGACATTGCGCCATAACTTGGCCACCATAAATTCTTTGCCAGCCAAAGTTTTGACCTTTCCATTGGAAGACATCTCTGTCAATTCTATCCAAATTAAATAGCTCTAAAGTACTTTTTATAGCCTTCTTATTGGGCACTTAAACCTCCATCAATAACAAGTTCAGTACCTGTTATCATTGAAGATTCATCTGATGCTAAAAATAATGCAGCATAAGCAATATCGATAGGCTCACCTAATCTCCTAATTGGTATCTGTTTTATAAGCTTTCCTTCTATGTCAGCATCTGGGTTCATATCAAAAAGACCTTTTAGGATTTCTGTTCTCGTAAAAACAGGATGAATAGAATTACATCTTACAAGGTCGGTAGTTCTTGCGCAGTGGAGAGCAACTGACTTCGATAAATGCCTTACTCCAGCCTTCGCTGAGTTATAGGCTGAGAAGTTATGTCCTGCAACAATCCCAGAAATTGAAGATATATTTATAATCGAGCCATTCCCTGATTTCCTCATCAATGGAAGAGAAAACTTACATCCATAGAATACTGAGTCTAAATCAACTTTGTGAACCTGATCCCATGTTTCTAGATCACAAGATTCGACATCTCCGCCACCGCCTATACCAGCATTGTTTATTAAAATATTGAGTTGAGAGAACTCAGTTTCAATATTACCTAAAACACTCTGCCAATCCTCTGGCTTAGTAACATCTAAGACATAGTAAGGAGCATTAAGCTCTTCTGCGCTCTTCTTCAAAAGCTCTTCATTTATATCAGTCATTACTATTTGGGCACCTTCCTCAATTAATAATCTAGCCATTTCTTTACCCAAACCTTGAGCAGCACCAGTTATTAAACCAACTTTATTTTTTCTTCAGTATTC
>OZSS01001058.1_pt1 | contig 13005 bp, 10 predicted proteins | sample 1779911 | NCBI WGS metagenome assembly OZSS01 (sample SAMEA2603589, study PRJEB24840) | metagenome | biome: Water; feature: Photic zone; material: Seawater sample | place: Mediterranean Sea | collected 2013-11-12 | depth 10 m | reverse complement strand
CAAAAAAATGGTTTGAATTGTGGGAGGCTGAAGATATTGACGGCTTGTCTTTAATGATTAGTGATAAGGTAGAATGGCAAGGGGCTTTCTATGGTCAAGAGCCAACTAAGAGCAAAACCGAAGTTATTGATTATATAAACGGATGGATAGGAGCGATGGAAAATATTAACTATGAGCCCAACGGTTTTCTGCCTGGTTTAGACCCAGATACAAATTTACCCAATGGAAGTGTAAGAACTTATGGAACTTGGACTGGTATAAATACTGCCTCAGGTAAAAATTTTGAAGTCAAATTTTATCACTATTTAACATTTAATGATGATGGTTTGGTAATTAACGGAGGTGATTATGGGGACGCAACTGGAACCGTTTTTGCAGTTTCACCAGATGCTCAAGAATAATCTTAAACCTATGATTAGCTAAAGTTTTTTATTACAACTCAGGCATATCCTCTTCATTAAGTTCAGGGCGTAATTTGTATATTATTTTAATATTCATTTACTATGACTGTAATCAAAGAGCCAAAAAGTGGTACGTAAAGCTATTTACTTTAGGTAAGAATTTTAGTTCAAGAACCTTTTCTGATAATACTAAAAAGTTTTTGCTAAATGCAGTGGGTCTCTTTATAGTAGTGACCTTTACATTTTATGTAGAAAGTGTAGGGGATGATTATGAAAACAGACAAAAATATTTAGATATTTCTAAGAGTATTTTAGCCGAATTATATTTTATTTCAGAATATACTGATTCTTACATTGAACAAATAGATTGGGTAACAGCTATGTACCAGAAACAATATGATAAATGGGAGTTAGATAACGATAGTGTATTTATTGATTTTGTTGAAGACGAGGAAGAACCAGATGGAAAACATTATTTTGCTCCAATGGGATTGTATAGATTTAGAGACCCATATGACCCTCCAAGAACTAGATTTGATATATTTTCAAGAGGGACTCAAGATTTTTTTCTAATTAATCCTGAAATCTCTAATCGCGTTTTTGAATTATACAAAGGAGCAGGACTTAAGTATCTTATCGAAAATACAGGTGAAGAAGAATTAAAATTAATTGATAATTATTCTAATAGAATACAAAACAAATGGACTGAAGATTTGTCTTGGGTAGATTTAGATTATAATGAGTTTTGGATTCAAAACAGAAAGTAAATTCAAAATGATAATTATATAAAGTTCAATCTTTATCAAAGACTTGAATTGTGGGGGAACTCCGTAAAAGAACAACTTTCTTATCAACAGGAGTCAGTAAAAAAGGATATAAAAGCTTTAGACAGTGTAATACAATTAATGGAAAATGAAAGGTATTTATTCTATTGGAAAATAGATTAAATCATCGGCATATCCTCTTCATTAAGTTTAGGCAGTTATTTGTATATTGATAGATATTAATCATAAATCCAATTCAAATGAGAAATTTTTTAATATTATCTCTTTTGTTTTTGACCCAGTGTGATAATACAAAAGAAAGTAACGGGTAAAATAAAAATGCCATTGTGATTATCACAACTAAGGTAAAAGATGGAATGATGTCTGATTTGGTAGCATTTATGGACAGTGAAAACGTCCTTCCTGTAACATGAAAATTTAATGGGTGTAAGAGTGTCGTTCAATTTGTAAATGAGGAAAATAACATCCACGTTTTATTGGAAGAATGGGATTCAGTTGAGTCTCATCAGAAATATGTAAATTATAGGATGAATGAGGATGAAACTGGAGCGGAAAAAAACATATAACCTTTGCAGTTGGTGGAGCAGAAGGATTAACAATTATTGGGAACAATACTAATTACATGTATTAATAATATCTAAATCATCGGCATATCCTCTTCATTAAGTTCAGGAAGTAATTTGTATATTGTAGGGTATTAACCATAAATCAATTAAAATGAAAAAACTAGTTTTTGTAACATTAGTACTATTTAGTCTAACTATTTCAGCTCAGGGTGTATTTTTCTTACATGGCGTCAAAGTGGCTCAAAAGGACATTAAAAATTTTGAACACAGAGAGGTTAATTACCTTTCAAAATTAGCTCAAGATGAGGTAGATGGAGGAAGAATGACCGCTTGGATATTATTAAGAAGTGTCAACTCAATTGGCGACCCGGCTGATTCAAAATATAACTATATATGGGTACACAGATTTGATGATATCACTCAGATGGCAAACAGAAAACCGTTTTGGGAAAATATGGAGGCTAAATTCGGAGATGTTTCAAATTTTATCTGGTCTTCAGCTACTACTACAGCCTCTGGAAGATATTATTGGAAAATCGAAAACGAAATAGCTCAGCAAGAGCCTTCTAAATATGTAATTTTAAATGCGGCTAAACCAACAGATTTAAATAAAATGGTTGAAGTCTCTAGTAATATTGCCAACAAAGTTTTTAGAAAAAATATGAAAAAATCGGGGCTTAAGGGATGGGGTGTTGCCACTAAAATAGCACCTGTTAATTCAAATTCAAGTCCAAACACTGTATTTTATTGGGATTCTTATGACACAATGGAAGGAGTTATGAAGCATCTTTCAAACGAGGCTGCTATGCAAGATATTCCTAAAGAGATGGCTAGTGAAGTCTTTTCTTACATACCTGACGGATGGGGTTTTCGTTCTGTTTGGGAGGTTCTAGCCAGCACTACTCCAAAATAAAGTAATATAAAAGTTACATAAATCCACAAGGAATATTGTGCTTACATAGCTTTTAAAAATCTTTTAATTTGGTGGGACGCTCACAGATGTCCATCCACCATCTGCAATCAAATTTTAAAAAATTTGACAAATGGTTTTACTCATAGAAACGTAACTGAAGTTATAATTCAAACAAAACCCAAAAACTAGTTTCGCTATTACGTTCAACCTAGATTTAAAAATTTAAAAGGCGACCCTCTTAAGTAATGTTAAGGGGGTTTTATATCCCCTTATTGTTAAAGCGTAGATTAAACTATAGGCACATTACCTTTATATTCATTTAGTGCTTAAACATTCAATGTTAACTCTCTTAGGAATTAAATAGTATTAGTTATGGAAAAGAATTGGGGGCAAATTCTTATTAATCGTGTGGATTTAACAATTTTTAGAAGAATTTAATAATTCAAAATAAGCCTGGAAATTGAACACCTACAACGTATCCCAAAATTAATCCTAAAGCAAACATAATAAGGCCCTTAAGACTGAAAAACCAACCGAATTTTTCTTCCCAAGAATCAGGTATGAAATTACCGTCAACATCTTCTGCTTTACCTGTTCTTGTCAAATATCCTGCATAAAAATACACCCCTGCGACAAGGCAAATAATAAAAATTAAAGTAATTGTAAATTCTTGCATAATAATAGTTTGTAGTAAAATACAAAAAATAAATTTAAATGTTTGATTAAGGATAATTTCAGTAAAAAAAATTCCAAAATAAGTGAAAATGAGTTTATTAAACTTGCAGAAGATGCAATAAATAATTTTCCTATTTCTGGGTTATTAAACTGTAAGATTCTTTTTAATGCCTGATTGCTTTAATTTTTTAAATTATTGGCATATCCTCTTCATTAAGTTCAGGCATCTCTAAACCTTTTATAAAGTCTAAATTTATTATTGTAGGTTTAAAGAAAATTTAAACCATTCAAATGAAGTTTTATCTTTCCCTTTTACCTATTTGTATTCTATTCCTTACACTTGTTTTTAGTTGTTCAACTGAAGAAGATGAGTCATTAACTCCAGTTGTTCAAACACCTCAACAAGAGGCTGAACCTGACCCAGTAGAATATACTTTAACAGTATCAGCAGAAGAGGGAGGGACAGTATCTACAGAAGGAGGAACTTATGAGGAGGGGACAGAGGTTACCTTTACAGCTTCAGCAAATGAGAGATACAGGTTTACTGGATGGGAAGGAAATGACTCCACAAATGAAAGCCTAACTATTACCTTAAACTCAAACCAAACCTATCAGGCACTATTTGAGTTAATACCAATTTATACGCTTACTGTAACCACGAGCGAGGGAGGAACAGTCTCAACTGAAGGAGGAGAATATGAGGAAGGTACTGAAGTTACAGTTACAGCTACTGCAGAGGATGGATACGAGTTTATAGAATGGGATGGAAATGATAATCAATCAAATAGTTTTACAATAAGTATTAATTCTAACTTAACTATTCAGGCAAATTTTCAGATTATAGAATCAAATGAAGATTACTATTCAAGCGGAGATATAATAACCATTGAACCTGTCGTTTTTTATGATAGAGAATTAGTTGTTAATGGAATCAAGCTGATTGTTGCAGGTGACATTGGAGGCCAGCTAGCTGTGCCGGATTTTTGGATATATAAAACTGCAAGGGTATTTGAATTACTTATAGATAAAGATAGTGAAGATATTGATGCTAATTCTCAACTAAATATGATTAAAACTCTTAAAGGTGAAATTGGTTGGCATAAAGGATACGTGACGGGTCAAAGAATTGCTAGAGGAGGTGGAAATGAATATTCTCCAAATTTTTTAGATGATAACCGGAATCAATCATATCCTGGTTTAGAAGCCTTTGAAGATGCTTTAGCATTAGATGATATGGTCTGGTATAAAAATATAGACAGCCAGGGTACTGGTGATGATGACATCAATGAAATTCTTGAACATACACTTCACACTCTTCATCGTTTTGGTGTAAGAGGAGGAGTTCAAGGCTCTACTGAAGGGCTGAATATAGAGGCAGAGGAAGAAGATATAACCAATACAGATGTTTTTCTTGCAATGAAAGAAGCTTATACAAATGGGGTTTTTGATATTGAAGGTTATGGAGGTGATATCAATAACCGTGATGCTTGGCCAGTTATGCTTAAAGAGTACCAGTATTTATTAACCTATGGGATGTGGGAATTTAGTGAGTTTTGGGAAGGTGGAAGTCTATCTCCAGAATGGAATGACAATGCAAGAACTCCAGAAGGTGTTTTAGCCAACAACCCTTTGGGTTATGAACTTTATAACACTTATTTTAAGCCAGTAATTTCTATACCAAGTAAAGAGATATTAAGGGAAATATTTCAAGACGGTGACCAAGGAGAATCAGGATATATTGTCGATTAAAATCAAATCATTGGCATATCCTCTTCATTAAGTTCAGGTACTTCCAACCCTCTTAAATAAGTCAAACTAACATTTATTGATGAGTGTCCCATAGCTTTCTGTAGCTTGGTTATACTTCCTGTTCTTTTAAAGATTTCTATAGCTCCTGAGTGGCGAAAAGAATAAAGAGTCTCGTTTGGTTTAATAAGTTTTGATTGGCTTTTAAATCGACTCCAAAGCGTCTTAAAATAGTCCCCATTAAATTCAATAGGGGCATTAGTAAAGGTGTTGTATTACTTTTTATCAGCCACTAATTCTTTGCGAATAAACTCTGGTACTGGCACAATTCTATTCCTTTTTGACTTAACTCTATCGCCTCCAATTGAGATATATTTCAAGTCATCACTAAAGTCCTCCCATTTTAACAATCGTATCTCCCTGTGAGGGGGAAGCAAACATCCGTAGGTGAGACTACAACATAGAAAAAGATTGTGATTAAAGGCTCTTATCTCTTCTAACAAGCCACCAATATCCTCAATTGGCTTATGGAGTGTTTCGGTTTGCTTACGTGGCCTTAAAGAGCTTATTTCGACCCTAAAGTCATTCTCCTTGAGATAGTTTAAAAGAGCGTTTAGATGGCGTCTAATGGTGTTAAAACTAGTTGGGTTTTTGTACCTATTTAGATAGTTATTTGTGAATTCAATAGCTTTACGCTTAATTTTTGGATAAGACAATTCCATTCTTCTCCACTTGTAATAATAAACGATTGAAAAGTTTTTCTTTTTAATCGCTTTTTTATTTGTCCCCAAACCTGTCCCTAGATATTCTCTCCTCAACAATAATTCTTCTTTTTTGGATTAGTCTTTGAAGTACCTTTATTGTCAATAATAACATCAGTTACAAGCGTTTATAGGTGAAAAATAACGAAAACACCCTACCCTTTGTTATTGCATAAACTTAAAAGAATGAATTTATCTAACGATTATGCAGACTTCATCCAGCAATTACAATGGAACTACTTCGTCATATGTAGAACTCCTTATAAGATCCATACGATGACAGTGAGAAACTGGCTTACAAAGCTTCTACAGGGTCTAACAAGGTAGAACAGGCATTCTTTGTATCAGAGAGAGACAAGGGAGATTACAACAACCTACACGTTCATATGCTTATTGGTACGAATACAGAAATGACTTACCAAGAAGTTTAATATGGAATGGGTAATGTATCAGTAGTAGATTATCAACCAATCTATGATAGTGAAGCAGTATGCAACCAAACGCATAGGTAAAGATGTGGACTATGATATTGTGTTTAAAAGCTAAAACTTCTCAAGCACTAATTATCCAAACAAAGGGGTATGGGTTTTAGAAAACAGTTTTTCTATTTGAACAGAGGTTGGGTTTTGATATGTAACCCATTCTCTATACCTTAGAAGTAAAGATTGGGTTTTATGGGAAAAAATGTATTTGGCGAACCTCTGGAAATTTGTTGTACAAGCCCTATGACAGGTTACTTCAGAGATGGTTTATGTAGAACAGTATCACAAGACACAGGTACTCATACTGTTTGTGCAGTCATGACGGATGAATTTCTGAAGTATTCGGCTTCGAGGGGTAATGATTTAATTACTCCAATGCCTTACTATCAATTTCCTGGACTTAAAGCTGGAGACAAATGGTGCTTGTGTGTTAGTAGATGGATTCAGGCACATAAAGCAGGTAAAGCGCCTATGCTTATTCTTGAAGCTACACATGAGAAAACTCTTGATTATACTGAACTTAATACTCTTGTGAAATATGCATTTAAATATGAATAATAACCCTGAATGTTCTCATATTTTTATTTAACCTACTCCAGTTTAAAGTCCTTTTTCAGCTTATTCTGACTGTTGTGGGATTTTGTCTACACCCCATTACTAGTATACATAAGTACTAGACATAGCCTAATGCTACGACGTTTAGTTTATTCATAAACGAAAAAATATAGTAATAAGACCCAGTCTTAGGCTTGTGGAAGTAGCCTAGATTTGGGTTTTAAGTAGACTTAAATATATAAAAAAAAGCAAGAGAATTGTTAAAGGGTAATTTATATCATGATACTATTGACTTAATTTCTTGAGCGAGGTTGAAACAAACGGAGGATAAACCGGATATTCTTTTTACCTTTGGGTGTGCAGGTAGAAACATTTGTATATGAAAAACAAGAGTCTTTCTGGGTTCCTTGCACATGCCCAATAAAGAGTTTATATAAGTTTAATTTACCCTATTATATTCCATATAAACGACTGTTTGTTTTGCGGGTTTTTCTCCAAGTAGTTTGCCGATAATGTGAAATGATAAGTCAATTCCTGCTTAAATTCCTCCAGAAGTATAAATCTTCCCAGCATTCACAAATCTTAGGTCTCTTTGCGGTTTACCTGTAGGCACATGCTCTTTCATGTGTTCATAAACCTCATAATCCCATCCAGTAAACTTTTTACTACCACATTCATCACACTTTCCATCCACCTTTTCCCTGATTTTGATTTGCAACAAAATTTAGTATATTTTCAGGCTGCTTGCTGATAGTAATTGCTCAGACGGAGTTTGGTTGGTAAAGCCAATTTTTTGAAATTTAGAAAAATTTGGATAGGGTTATGCTCAAATAGCTGTCTTGTTTAAAAAACAAAAGGAACAGTTCTTCCTCGGATACACCACTAAAAATTCTCGCTTCAATTGAACAGACCAAACCGTTTGCAATTCTACTTGTTGCCTCCAGGGAAAACAAGTGCGAATGGGTATCTAAATCATAAATGCCACCCCCTAAAATAGAGGTGTCTTGAGTGTCATTAAATGCCACTCTCGAACCGTAAAAAATATCATTCTGAAATCCTGTAAGTGACCAATCCCCTCTTTCGTCATATAGGTATTCCCCCAATACACCAATATCCAGTCCATTGTTGTCAACATTGGAAAAGGTGAATTCAAATCCAGCATCCATGGCAAAGAACTTTTGTTGTTCGGCTTGGCGTAGGATGGATTCAAATTTCAGGAGTAGTGCTCCTGAGGTGATTTGTAAATCTAAGCCGAATTGATCTATCAATGGGTAAAAGGCATTGATGTTCCCTTGGGTGTCAAATTCAAAAAAAGGCTCTCGTCCATTGCCCGTAAAATAAGACAGTCCAATGTCTAAAACACCGATATAGTATTTCCACCTTGCCGCAAAGTCGGGATGCCACTCTTCTTTTTTACTTTCATAGCCGATGGTATCAGCTATCAATACTGTACTGAACCTAAAACGTCCTTTCTCTCCGGCAAATCCCCTTTTTCTGTGGTAGGGCAAATAAAACAGATCAAGGCTACCCCAATTGCTACTGAACCAACTGAATTGAACCATCGGTTGCCCCAATTTTTCCTCGGCATCAAAACTTTTAAGGACATCGGCTTGATTGATAATATCCACCAAATGACTCGCCTCTGTCACCCCCCAGAATACTTTTTTAAAACCTACACTGAGTTCCCAATTGTTTTTTGCCTTTTGATAGTAAAATTCTCTAAGATCCCAATAGCTTCTGTTTTCGTCGCGATCAAGGTTGAAATAAGCTGAGGCGATAAAGTTTTGATATGCATTGTCCCAAATAAAAGAGTAAGTGGGTTGAATGCCTATGGAGGGATAGTCGTATAATTGATTTTCAAATTGGGGGGTGTCATAGAAATACCGATACTGTCCATTCAGTTCCCATTCAAGACTAGTTTTTAGTTCCTCTTCTTCTTTTGTTTGACCAGCCACCCAATGGGAAAGAAAGAGAATGAGAAATAAAAGTGAATAGGATTGTTTCATAGATAAAAAGCAAAACCTCCCCTGAGGAAGGCTATGCTGTGAAAATTGAGTAAATCTAGTTTGCAGCTCTTCGCAATGCCAATTCGGTGAAATCCTCATCTTTGAGGTTTACATCAAAATTGTAATTTTCAAAAAACAGTTGCGTTTCCTTTTTACTTTGGTGGTTGACCATTTCGAACTTGCTGGCTCTCCAGAATTTATCTTTGTATTGTTTGTAATTTAAATAAGTAAGTGTTTTGAGTAGTGCCCCTTTTCTGTCATAAAATTCTATTGATTCCAAACGATGATTTTTTGCACTGTTGTAGGCTGCAATTCTTTTTTTGTATCCCGATTTTAAATCTACCGGGTATTGCTCTACGTACAATAGGTCTCCTTCTTGCTTGAGAAACTTATAGGTGTTTTTTTCCAATTCAACCGAGGATAAATCTTCATAGGCAAATTCACTTCCAACAAATGGCCCCGATTTATTACTTGATGAAATTCGCTTGGTACGTTTGATAGAGGGTAAAAACAACCACTGGTCATCGGCACCTTCTTTGTGCGTGAAAGTTAGGGTAGAGGTACCTCGAATGTCTTTGGGACTTGTAAAAACGATCATGGACTTATCTCCGTCAATGTCCAACTCAAGTGTTTTGTTGCTGAGTGTTCTTTCGCTTATTTGACCGTTTTTGTTTTTTAATACCATTTTCAAATCAACGGTAGAACTTCCAAAACCCATATCCGCTTCAATGGCATCGGCTACGATCTGGTAACCTTTTTCTTCCGCTGTTTGAGCAGTTAAGATCAATGGAAAAATCAATAGTAGTGTAAAAATTAATTTATTCATCATATATAAATAGAGTTAATAAGTTATGCAATTTCTTTTAATGTTTTTTTCTCCTTGTAAGCCAATACAAGAATTGAGGGGAGTAGAATAAAATCAATCACCAAGGCTGCAGTGATGATTATTACAGTAATTCTAGCCATATAGCTATTCAGTGCAAACGGTGAAGTGGAGAGTACAGTAAATCCACAAACCAGGACAATCGTGGTGATAACTAAGGCCCTGCCTACGGTTTCAAAAGCATAGATTACAGCGTCTTTGGCATTGTAATTTAATTCCCTTCTAGCTCTGAGAAACTTGCTCATAAAGTGAACGGTGTCATCCACAATAATTCCCAATGTCATTCCAAAAACAACAACCATACCGGTGTTGATCTCTCCCAGATAAAGGGCCCAAAATCCAAAACCGATAATGACTGGTGTAAGGTTGGGGATCAAACTGATTGCTCCCATTTTAAAGCTTTTTAAAGCAATCATCAAAACCAACGAAATCAGCAATAAAGCAATAATATTTCCTTGGACCATGCTGTCTGCCTGACGAAAACCGAGTTTGGCAAACATAACGGTAGGACTAACCCCTATGGCATGCATATATTCTGGTGTATTTTCTTTTAACCAATTTTCGGCTCTTTTGGTGAATTCCAACATTTTTTTACTTCCAAGGTTTTGGAGTACTACAGTCAATCGGGTTTCCGATTTGTCAACGTTGATTTGATTGTTGAGATCCAAACCAAAAGGAAGAGAAAGCTCATACAGCAATAGATACTGTGCTGCTTCTTGTCGATTCGTTGGGACTTTGTAGTAAGTTTGATCGTCGCCGTGCATCGATTTATTGATCTTTCTGGTCACCTCTGCAAAAGAATTCACATGAATTACTTCCTCCTGTTTATTTAGCCACGCTTCAAAAGCATCTAATTTTTCTAGATAGACAGGATTGTTGATTCCTCCACTTTCCCCACTTCCAATGGAGAATTCGGCGTTGTATATGCCGGTAAGGTTTTTATTGATGAAATCACTATCGGTTCTAAATTTAACGGTTTCATCAAAATAATCCACAAAACTGTCGTTGAAGACGTTTTTAAGGGCGAGCCCTGTCATGACCACTATAAAGACAGAGGAAATGACAGTTAGCCGAGTCGGTTGTTTGACAATAAATTCCCCTAAGCGCGAATAAAAGCCAGCTTTTTTCTCTTTAACCTCTTTGGTCGTACTTTTCCATATGGGGAAAATGGCCATCAATGCGGGTAGGGTAGTAGTAGAGTATAAAAAGGCCATACACATACCAAACGCAGTGATGTTTCCTAAATGCCAGAAGGGTGGCACCTCTCCAAAATTTAAAGTCAAAAATCCAACTACGGTGGTTAAACTGGTAATGAAGACTGGCATAAAATTGAGTCGCATACTCTCAACAATGGATTCTTTCTTTTGGTAGCCTTCTTTTCTGGATTTTTGTAAAAGTGTGACTAATATGTGAATACTATCTGCTACTGCCAAAGTGAGAATCATCGTTGGGAAAACAGAGGAGGGGGCAGTAAGTTTAATACCACTTATACCAATAAACCCAAGAGCGCTAACAATGGAAAACATGACCACTACCAGGGTGGCAAGGGTGGCAAAAATATTTCTTGTCAGAAGCAAGGTAACGGCTACGACAATCATAAACATGATTCCAATCAGTCCTAAGTCATTTTGTGATGATTCAAAAAAGGCAGTGTTTAGAGGAACATTTCCGGATACATACACATCAAATTGAGGAAATTTTTCCTTAAAGGCTGCGATCATTGCTCTGTTGACCTCAGTAATTTCCGGAATTTCTTTTGCACTGTCTAAACCGGGGAGACGTACCGTAATGTTAATGGCGGCGACACTTCCTTCTTCGTTGACCAAACGGTGCACCAAAACGGGATCGTTTAATGCGATTTCTTTTATTTCTTCAATTCGCTCGGCCGTAAGGTTCTCGGACTCATAGGATAAATCTTCAACGTATAAATCATCCCCTTCAGCCCGTGTGTGTTGGTAATTGGTCAATGCGTCAACCCGAGAGGAATAAGGAGTATTCCATGCCTCTGCAGTCAATTCCTCAATAGCAATGAGATTTTCCTTTGTAAAAACATTTTTATTTTTAGGGGCCAATACCATAATGATGTTATCGACCTTTGAGTACTTTTCTTGTAAACCGTCAAAAGCCTCTAATTCTGGATTGGATTTACTAAAGAAAACGTGATAATCGCCGTCAAATTCCATTTTCCCTTGTGAGCCAAGGCCAACGGCTAGAATTGTGGTGAGTAGTAATATGACCCACTTCCTTTTAACTACAATTTCGCCCCAATTCTGAGCGAAAGAATTTTTGTTCTTTTCCAATGAAATATTTTTTTCAAATATAAACGAAAACTTTTCCCAATGGGTGTAACTAAATTGTTATTATTTCGGAATTACAAGTAAACACCGTAATATTTTTTTGTCTGTGCTTTTTTTACAAAAAACACCTGCCAACGGGTGAAATATTTTCTCTTACAGGAATTTCCTAATTTTAGCGTCTCCAATTCTAGACCGCCATGTCTCGAGAGTATCGGTTGATACGCTAAAGCGTTCTTGATACAATACAAGGATAATATAACACTACTTTATGTCCAAATAAACTTTAGGGGAACCTTGGCTTTATATTATATGTAGATGCATGTTGTTCAGCTACATATGATAATAAACATGAGTTTAAGGTGTTGATTTAAATTTAAAAGTGTTTTTACTATACTTGTTTGAAACGGTTTTGACTATCAGTAGTAGCATTGTTTAGTACTTAACTCTTAGATTTATCACCGCCCTTTGCTTTTTTTCAAGGTATACTTCAATGACGGCTAACGGTAAGTGTATGAGTAGTTGCGTGGGTTAGCACTTAATTTTGCAAGTACACACCAAACTGAAAATCCTCGAGGATTTTCAGAAGTAAGCGAGAGTGAGCAGTTACTTATAGCCATTGTTGTGGTGTCGTTATTTATTATCTTCAAACCTCCTTTTTACATATTCAGCAGTCTCTGCAATGTCCAAGTCCTGTGAAGAATTTCCACTTCTAACAAAGAACTTCTTGTATTTCTGTCCATTTTTGTCAGAGACTTCCAAGAACAACGGTTTCGTACCAGCTTTAATATCAATTTCACAAATTTCAGATTCTTCGATTACTGGAAAATTAACTTTCATATGAGTTGTCGCAAAATCCTTTCCGTAGGCGTTATTGACAATATTTCTTAAGTGCAGTTCAAAATGGTCTTTATTAGCTTCTTTTAGTGTATTATAGT
>OZSS01001056.1_pt1 | contig 13014 bp, 12 predicted proteins | sample 1779911 | NCBI WGS metagenome assembly OZSS01 (sample SAMEA2603589, study PRJEB24840) | metagenome | biome: Water; feature: Photic zone; material: Seawater sample | place: Mediterranean Sea | collected 2013-11-12 | depth 10 m | reverse complement strand
AGACCAACATAGACTCCGTTGCATAATAGTGAGCTATCCGCAAAAACTCTCGATAATCGGCAAGTTTATTAGAAAAGATACATAATGGCTCCAGCAGGTAACTGGTTGCCTGAAAACAGATTAGCGAGTTCTTCATCAGTAAGGATAGATAAATTTAAACTAATGGAATCTCCGAGTACGTTATTGATAACGACCGCCTCCGGTGCCGAGCTAGGACTTACTTTAAGTTCCGTGTAAAACTCTTGTGGCAAATTTGTATACGTGGTTTCAAAATTAAATCCGATATCTGTCATAATTCTGTCTGATAAGCAAAGGAGAAGTAAAATAAAAACAGTCTCTCACATAGATTACTTTAATTTCTCCCTAATAACTAATTAACGTACTGGCTATCAGAAAAAACACCTTAAGAATTATGTTCGTTCTAAGAAGAAAAACAGCGCCATCACAAACATCCTTCACCACAGCTTGATAAGAAAATATTTTTTGAGAGGGATGGTTACCAAAATGTAATGTACTTCAAGAGAAAATTTCTTAGAAGAATTCTTACAAGAATATTACGAATTTGCTTTTATTTACCTTTTTGAGTTTATTAAATAAGCGCATCTGCATTATACTTAGGGAGTTCCAAACTTAAATTAATAACCTTATGGAGTAAAAAAAATGCATCGAATAAGATTTTTGGCGATAATTTTCAGTATTTTTGTTATTGGTTGCTCTACAGAAACCGATAAGCAAGTTGTAGTTGTCGATTCAGTAGACGGAATAACAATGCCCGAATCGGCCGCAGTAATGAAAGATGGGGGAATCGTTATCTCTGAAATAGGAGAATTTGGCAAAGACGGCGATGGCAAAATAGTTTTAATAACAGTTGATGGAACCAAAAAGATTATTGCTGATTCCGGATTAAATGATCCCAAAGGGCTCATTGTTGAGTCTGGAATCATATACGTTACTGACAATCTCGAAGTAAAAAAAGTCAGCATGACTGGCGACGTTGAAGTTTGGCTTTCAGCTGATGACTTCCCACGTAAACCACAGTTTTTAAATGACATTGTCAGCGGAAATAATACTATCTATGTATCTGATAGCGGAGACTTACTGAATGGCAAAGGCGGCGGTGCAATTTTTAAAGTTGATACGGATAAAAACGTTTCTGTACTAGTAGATGAATCTAATGATGCTACGATTAGAAGCCCTAATGGCCTTTCTACATTTCAAAAAGGCTTTTTAACCTTCAATGATTTTGAAAATGGGTTTCTTTTCAGAGTTAACCTAAAAAACTCAAAAGTTGAAAAAATTAGTGAAGGATACGGAGGAGCTGATGGATTAGTTTCATACGGTGATAACTTATACCTTTCCGATTGGAAGAATGGAAAGGTATTTAAACTAAATGTTGCAAATCCTGGAAATCAACCAGAGCTTTTAAAGGATGGAATGCAAGGCTCTGCGGACATAGATATTACAAAGGATGGAAAGTACTTGATAATTCCTGAAATGAAGGCAAATAGAGTGGTAATTCATCCATTAGATTGATTTGGTAATAAATTTATCGTAACTAAAAGAAAAGGCTACTTTATTGTAGCTTTTTCTTTATCGTAGCTTTTGCCACCTTACTGTACAAACAAAAATAATTTAGGCATTTTATTTTTTTTTGGGTGCTCTGGAACTGATTAGAACAATTCCCGAAATTATAATCATTAGACAACCAACCATACTTAACGCGTCAACTTCTTCGTGAAAAAACAGTACCCCAACTGCCAATGCAAAAAGAAGTCTTGAATATCTAAAGGGCGAGATGATAGCAATTTCTCCTCCTCTGGTTGCTAAGATAAGGGTAAAGTACGCCAGCGGAGTAAAGAATCCAAGTAATACTATCAAAGGGGTTTGATTTAAAGGTACGGCTTGAAAATCACCAAAAATAGGCACGCACAGAATACCCCCAATCATCAAAGCAAAAAATCCCCAAAAGCATAACGTGATTGGAGATACAGTTTCTCTAATATGGTGCGTAATCAAATCTTTTCCAGCGAGAAACAACACACTCAGTAATGCAAGGATTGCAAATTTATCGAAATGCTCTGTTCCAGGTTTAATGATTAGAACTACTCCGGCTAATCCAGACAATATCATCAACCAACTTTTAAGGGGTACTTTTTGTTCAAAAAAAAGAATGGCGCCTAACGCAACAAATAATGGAATAGTTTGCATAATAGCAGAGGAAATTGCAAGAGAACCAAAAACAATGCTCATTACAAACAGCACAGAGGAGAAGAGTTCACAAAAAAAACGTATCACAAATGGCAAGCTTTTTAACTCAGGGTAAAATAAAAGTTGCTTGAAAAAAAGAGCAATAATAAAAAAAAGTATTGTTCCTATTAATCCAATAATTATTAAAATTTGAGAAATAGGCATTATCTCACTTAGCTGCTTACTTATTGCATCACGGACAGTGAAACAAGCCATAGAGAAAAGCATAAATAAAATAAACTCTATATTTTTGATTTTCCAAATTTTATTTATTAATTTCATATTCTTGAAACAAATTTGTCTTGTTATTTATGACAGCATCGATTAAGTATAAATTAATAACACCAGGGCGATTCCTTTTTAAGAAAAGGTATCCAATTAATACGTCTCAAGGTAGATATAAAGGAATTGCACTGCTAAACGTCAGCGACAACATTACTCCGTTTACCATACCTATAGTAATAAAGCTTCTAACTTTAATATTTATTATGTTTGATAAGAAACCAAAAACAAGGAAGAACGCTACGAACAATAAAACTGCATACGCAAGTAGAAATAAGTCTGAAGAATTTAAATAAATAGAAAATATAAGCGAACAAATAATAGTTACTTTGAATAAATTTGCTAACAGCACTCCTCGGATCGACGTTTCGTATAAAACCTGAATAATTAGACACACAGGAATGGTCACGATCAACAGAATCAAAAAGATTTCAATGCGGCCAACTGAAACGTAGTAAGTGCTCACATAATAATTAAGTATAAAGCCAAGGCCAAAAAGATAATAAACTGTGAGACATCCGAACAACTTCAAACTTAGTGCATGCAACCACTTTTCCTTCATAAACACAGGGGTAATTAAGATCCATAAGATGGTTATAAATAAAAAGGTATTGAAAATATGGTTATGAACGGGAAAACGCAAAAACTCACCACTGAATTTTGTCAAAAATAAAGGCAAGAAGATGATAGTTGCAAAACTAAAAACTATGTATCGAACACTAGATATTGTAAAATTTTCCTTACTATTTTTTTCTAAAAATAGGGGTAAAAATAACCCAATTAAGAATAGGCTTCCAAACACTCCAAAAGCCCAGACACCAATTCTATTTGTTTTTCTTTCAAACTTTTCTTTTGAGCTCGAAATCCAATTTAAAATTTCAATTTGAGTTTTTTTTGCATATAAAATTCCAACATGGTCTGCCCCAGGAATTACAATAGTTTTTCTAGCATTTTTGCCTAGGATTTCTCCATACAGTTTATCGGTTTTAGGATTATCGATCCCGATCTTATTGAATAATTCTAATGTTTTACTTGTTAGCCCCTTTTCCCATTCTCCATTTATAACCAATAAATTTGGAAAATCGCTTTTAGGAATTTCATCGGTATAGGAGGAGATAGCGATAACGGATTCTATGTCGTCTCTTCCTTGCGTAGCTCGGATTATAATGTCGCTGGCCATCGAATGACCAATCAGAACCACCTTTGAGGAGTTATAACGTTCCTTATACCCATTGATAACTTGATTTAGTTGACTGACAAATTGTCTAGTGGGTCCATTTTTACTCTTTACATCACCTGAAAAGGGGATTTTGTGTTTACCATGTCCTAGAAAATCAAAACGTATTACAATATGTCCGTCTCTAGCTAGTGCAACTGCTAGTGCCCTCATGAATTCTGTGGAACCCGCAAAACCATGAGTCAGTATTACTAGCTTCCCCGAAGGGTCTGTTTTGCTGGTAATAGTGACTGGAGTTTCTTCTAGATACTCTGATGTTGTAAAGAGAAGATTTTCTTCACTTAAAAGATTTTTAATACAAAAACCCAGCAAAACTATTAAGCAAGTTATAACAAAAAGACTAATAACACTTTTTAAGACAATTTTTTTGTCGGATTGAACAGTTACGAGCTTAATTATATTAATCACTGTAAACCAATGTGTGTTTTTTTATTTAAGTAAGAGTGCGTCTTATTTTTTTACGCATTCGCGCCATGCCCAAGCATAATATGCATCTCTATTTTTAAACGCGGTGTCAAAATACTCACGCTGTTTTGAATTTGGTTTCGCCTGATCATAAAAGTTCATTTGGGCTTCAACACACATCTCTTCTGCTGATTTTGAACAGCCAGATATGAACATAATCAATAGTGAACTCATCAGTAAATTCAATCTAATACTACTAAATATTCCCGTTTTCATAACTATCTTGTTAATGTAAAGATGTGCGAAATAGTCTGCACTTTATCAAAACAATTTTGCATCTACCCCGTAATTATTCTTATCCGTATTTTTTAACGTGTACTCATAAAAATTATCAAGCAGATCTTGTCCGAATTCTGGTGTATCTTTGTCAGAGTATTTATTCTCCTCTGAATTCCAGACCAACATAGACTCCGTTGCATAATAGTGAGCTATCCGCAAAAACTCTCGATAATCGGCAAGTTTATTAGAAAAGGTACATAATGGTGCCAGAAAATACGAAAAAAGCAGAAAAAGAAAACTTGGAATTTTTCTAATGCTTATAGGAAGCTCCGCCTTTTCAAAAAGTATTCTCGCTTGACCCAATGGGGTAATCGCAGGACCAGGACCTCCAATTGGCAAAACTTTGCACTGCATTTCCTGTGTAGTTAGACAATTACAAATAAAAACTGCTAAGTCCTTCCTAGATATAGGTTTACACGCAGTATTCAAACCCGAATCAAATACCACAAAAGACTTTCCGTCTTTTACGTTTTTTATTTGGCCAGCCAAAGATTTAAAATATGCGGTCGGTCTTACAATACTATACGCAAGGTTAGAGGCCTTTAGTTCTTTTTCAAAAGCTAGTTTTGCCTTCTGGAAACACAGCCTTGGTTTCTGAACGCATATTGCTGACAATAAGATAAATTTATTGCAATTAATTGTTTGAGCAAAATTTAAAAGGTTTTTGTTTGCAGTATATTCTATGTTCCACGAATCCTTAATCCCCCCTTTACGACTTCCTAGACAACTAATAACTGCAAATGCATTTGGTATCTTTTTTTCTAATTCAACTAAATTTAAATTACCAGCCGTCAAATCCATCTCAAACAATTTCACACCTGTTTGTTTCAAAAAGATTTTATCTTCTAAATTACGACCAACACAAAAAACTTGGTAGCCTCTTTTGATCAATTCGACTAAAACTTGAAAGCCAACATAACCTGTTGCCCCACTTAAAATTATAACTTTTTGTTCTTTCAGTTTATCCATTTTTCTCTATCCTAGAATACTGTATAGTATTTATCTTAATGTGCAAACAATAAAACAGGGCTAGTTAGCTCAATATGTCAAAAACGATCTTAATTACTGGGGCTACAGACGGAATTGGACTCGAAACAGCAAAGAAACTGCTGCAACAAGGTCATACAATTTTAGCTCATGGAAGAAATGAGGAAAAGCTAAATAAACTAACAAAAGAATTAGCAACGACAGGTAAAATTGAAACCTACCTTGCAGACCTAAGTTCTAAAGATGCAGTCTTATACCTTGCAAAGGAAGTTGCGAAAAATCATAGTAGTATCAATGTGCTGATAAATAACGCCGCAGTCCTAAAAACTGACGTTGTGACAACTGATGGATTAGATGTACGGTTTGTTGTAAACACGTTGGCACCCTATCTACTAACAAAAAAGTTACTGCCTTTGCTCAAGGATTCAGGAAGAGTTATTAATGTAGCTTCGGCCGCTCAGGCATCAGTAAATTTTCATGCCCTTAGTGGCAAGGCAATTGCCCTCACCGATATGGAAGCCTACTCACAAAGTAAGCTCGCCCTAATAATGTGGTCTACTACCATGAGCAAAATAGTTGATCCGAATGAAACTATATTTGTATCAGTAAATCCAGGCTCCTTACTGGGAACGAAGATGGTAAAAGAGGCATTTAACATTGAAGGAAAAAGTATTACCATTGGAGCAGATATTTTGGTAAAACTTGCGATACATTATGAATCGACTACTATTTCTGGAAAATATTTTGACAATGATCTCAATCAATTTCGTATCCACCACCCAGATGCTCTAGATAAACAAAGATGTCATGATCTTTTGAAGACTATGAATGACATACTACAACTTTCATGAAATATATATCTAATAGGCTTTTCAGACTTATGCTGACATCCTAAAAACTCACTCTTCGTAGCATTCTAGCTTTTAATATACCTCCAACTACAAAAACCCCTTTTGGAAGCATCTATAATTTGAAAAAGGAGGCCTACAGAAATAAGAAAACTATTGCACAAACTAATAGTGCGGCAATTGAGTATTAATTAACCATCCAGTGGAGACTACACTTGTAATCACAGATAACCGTGTTTTCTTTAGTCTGTTTCCTACATCTGATTTGAGCTGTATCAATTCCCGTGTAAGGTTTACATAGCTTTTTCATCGTTTCGATAGGATAACTTTCTGTAGTAGATAGTAATCTTCCTTGATATTTGTTAGAAAGATTAGGTTCATAAAAATCGGCATCTCGTGTGTCAGCAAAACTTTGATTCAACATAATGCAAAATATCAAAAAAAACTTTTTCATAAGTGTTTTACCTTTCTCTCTGATCGCGATAACTCATTCAGCTTAATAAAATTATTTCAATTTCGCCAACTCACATGCAAAAGCATCCGATAAAGCGCCTGCCCCTCCCTTTTTTAACTGCTGGGCCTCATTCGGATTTAATCTCATAATTGGGTTACCCAAACCCATTGCCGACTTATATATATAAAAGCTTTGCCAAATGACTTTTTCTCCATCGCATTTACTTTTTTTTGACACAACGAGGGAAGTTACATTAGGAGAAATAGCCTTCTTAGCATTAACAAGTTCCACATACGTGATGCCATCGCTACTTTTTTTTATACTCTCCCCATCTACAAATCTTGAGGCGGAGTAAAAATATGGCCAAAGATAGGTGTCTCCAGAATCTTCCCCCACCTCAACTTCTACCCAATTGGCACTGTAAACTGGGCCTATTAGAAACAAATACATAGATAACAAACAACAGATAACTGATAAACACTTTATGCTTATTAAAATAAGCGCGTTGGTTATTCTACAACCACTCATTGAAGAAAAATTTCGTATATACCGTCTTTGTGTAACCACTTACAACCCCGAAGAAAAACCTCTTAAAAATGCAAAATAGTATAACGGAACAGAACCAACCCGGTATTTGCATACACCCACCTAAGAGGGACTGTTCGACTTTAAGTTCCTGACATACCCTTGACACAAAAATGAATTCTTTGTTTCAAATCGTATAAACCTCTGAATATTATCAGAAAATACCAATTTGCGAAATAACAGGAAGAAAGACTTTTGCCCAAAGAGCACCCCGATTTATCAATTCTCCTATGGTAAAATATCTGACTTAATGCGGTTTGTTTATACAAACGAATTAGTTAATTTGTTACTCAACTTTTGCCCATATAAGTGCGTTAAATTTATTTATTTTGATTTGTGAAATAGCAGTTAAACAACTTTTTTTGAAGGGCAACACTGAAAACAATTTTTTTGAGATCACGATGACATACTATACAGCTTACTTAGAAGAAATATCAGCTCGTAAAAAGCAAGGGCTAAATGCGAAACCAATAGATAATCTTTCCTTAATGGAAGAAATCATCCAACAGATTAAAGAAGACAACAATGTTTACCGAAAAGACTCCTTGCGCTATTTTATTTACAATACATTACCTGGTACGACAGGTGCTGCTAGTGCAAAAGCTGGTTTTTTAAAAGATATAGCATTAAATAAATACGAACTAAAGGAAATTAGCTCGAAATTTGCTTTAGAGCTGTTATCCCATATGAAGGGAGGACCTTCGGTAAAAGTACTTTTAGATATTGCATTGGAGCATTCTGGAACGACAGCGCTTGAAGCGGCAGAGGTTTTAAAAACCCAAGTTTTTTTGTACGAAGCTGATATGGAGCGATTAGCAAATGCCTATCGCAAAGGAAACGAAATCGCTAGGGATATTCTTGAAAGTTATTCCAATGCAGAATTTTTCACAAAATTACCAGACATTGATGAAGAAATAAAAGTTGTAAGCTTTGTAGCTGCCGAAGGGGATATTTCTACAGATCTCCTCTCCCCTGGAAATCAGGCGCATTCTCGTTCAGACAGAGAACTCCACGGGAAATGCATGATCTCTGAAGAAGCGCAAGCTGAAATTCAAAAACTTCAATCAGAACATCCAGATAAACGCATTATGATAGTAGCCGAAAAAGGCACCATGGGTGTCGGCTCTTCAAGAATGTCTGGAGTAAATAATGTTGCGCTTTGGACCGGTAAACAAGCAAGCCCATACATACCGTTTGTTAATTTTGCTCCGATTGTGGCAGGAACAAACGGTATTTCCCCAATATTTTTAACCACGGTTGGAGTTACTGGCGGCATCGGCATTGACTTAAAAAATTGGGTAAATAAAAAGGATGAAAATGGTAATTTAATTTCTGACACAGACGGTAACCCTATACAGGAACAAGTATTTTCTGTGGAAACCGGTAAAACATTCATTATTAATACTAGATTAAAAAAATTATTCGATCAAAAAGAACAAAAAGAATTAGTTGATATTTCATCATCCTTTACTCCACAGAAAATAGAATTTATGAAAGCTGGAAGTTCTTATGCAATTGTTTTTGGAAAAAAACTCCAGAGTTTTGCATCAGAGACCTTAGGTAGAGAAGTACAATCTGCCTTCGCTCCTTCAAAAGAAATTTCAAACAGCGATCAAGGGCTTACAGCTGTGGAGAAAATTTTTAATAAAAATGGACTCGGAATAGTATCTACAAAGCCGTTACATGCAGGCTCCGACATTCGGGTGAAAGTAAATATTGTTGGCTCCCAGGATACTACTGGTTTAATGACTTCGCAGGAACTTGAATCTATGGCTGCAACTGTATTGTCACCAACAGTTGATGGAGCTTACCAATCTGGTTGTCACACTGCATCTGTTTGGGATGCAAAAGCTAAGGCGAACACTCCTAAGCTTATGGAATTTATGAATAAATTCGGTTTAATTACAGCACGGGATCCAAACGGAAAATATCATGCAATGACTGACGTAATCCATAAAGTTCTCAACGACCTTACTGTTGATGATTATTCAATAATTATTGGGGGTGATTCGCATACTCGGATGTCCAAAGGAGTCGCATTTGGCGCAGATTCTGGCACAGTTGCTTTAGCGCTGGCTACAGGAGAAGCTACTATGGTCATCCCAGAATCTGTAAAAGTAACATTCAAGGGAATCATGAAGGAGCACATGGATTTCCGAGATGTAGTCCACTCAACACAAGCGCAAATGCTAAAAAAATTTGGAGAAAATATTTTTCAAGGAAGAGTTATTGAAGTACATATAGGAACTTTACTCGCTGACCAAGCATTTACATTTACTGACTGGACTGCTGAAATGAAAGCAAAAGCTTCCATTTGTATTTCCAATGACTCCACCCTAATTAAGTCCTTAGAGATTGCAAAAAATAGAATTCAAGTGATGATTGAAAAAGGAATGGATAACACAAATGAAATGCTGAAAGGTTTGATCTCTATTGCAGAAAGAAGAATCTCTGAAATTGAAACGGGAAAGAAACCAGCCTTAGTTCCAGACACAAACGCAAAATATTTTGCAGAACTTATTGTTGACTTAGATCAAATCGATGAACCCATGATTGCTGATCCAGACGTGGATAACGAAGATATTTCTAAACGATACACTCACGATACTATTCGTCCCATCTCTCATTACAATGCAAAGAAAAAGGTAGACCTAGGTTTTGTGGGTTCGTGTATGGTTCACAAGGGGGACATGAAAATAATCGCCCAAATGTTAAAAAATATCGAAAAAGAATCAGGTACAGTAGAATTTAAAGCACCACTAATTATCGCCCCACCCACCTACAATATCATTGATGAGTTAAAAAAAGAGGGTGACTGGACAGTACTGCAAAAATACGCTGGATTTGAGTTTGACGATGAAAACCCAAAAAGTATTGCTCGAACGGATTATGAAAATATTATGTATCTTGAACGACCAGGGTGTAACTTGTGTATGGGAAATCAGGAAAAAGCGTCTCGGGGAGATACGGTTATGGCAACTTCTACACGACTTTTTAAGGGAAGAGTAGTGGAGGATTCCGATGAAAAAAAAGGGGAGTCGTTACTAGCATCAACTCCTGTTGTTGTTTTGTCTTCAATTCTGGGAAGAACACCAAATATAGATGAGTACAAAGCTGCAGTTAGAGATATTGATTTGACCAAGTTTGCTCCTCCTAACAAGGAAGATAAGCAGGAAATACCTATTAATTTTTAATTTTGTTTAGACAAATTGCTGTATTAAAGCATCCTGAATTATCCATAACCACGTTAAGGTAATAGTTATCGGTCAATTTCGATATCTTTACGGCACTCACGGGGCCATGCGAATTAAACTGTGGTAAATATAATCTACTGGATTGATTTAATTATTGGAAGTTTTCTAAAAAAATGGGTCATCCCTGCCACACCTAAAATAGGTGTCAAAAAGTTTATGATTGGAATAGTAAAAAGAAAAGTTGTTACTGAACCAAACAGAAATAATTGCCAACTATTAGATTGTCGTATCGTTGAGATATCCTTCAGTTTTATATGTCGCAAAGCAACAAGCTCAAAATACTCTCTACCCAAAAGGTATCCGTTTAAACAATAAAAAACAAAAATGCCTAGCGGAGGAAACCAAATGGTAAAAAAATAAAACGGAATTGCCAAAATATTTAGAAAGAGTGCAATTACCGTAAATCGTAAGGAGATTACAAACGTCGCCGATGGATTATTTATTTTTTCTAAAAGAGTATTAGGGTAATAACGACTTTCAACGGCTTCAACGATATCTTCAAGGAATAAAGTAATAAAAAAGCTTGCGAGCGTTGGAAATAAAAGCCATGCAATTACAATAGCGGTAATTCCCCCGAGCATATCAGCAAATGCTTCAAACAACCAAAAAGTGAACAAATTAGTCTCAGAGAGAACAAACCAGACGATTATAGCAAGAAATATAAAAACGAAAACCGATAGCAAACCAGCCTTAAAAATAACACGTCGAAATACTGGGTCAGGTAACTGGCTGAAAGCAATTAAAAAAAAGTTAATCATATTAAAAGTTCGAATTCATAAAAGATACAAGCTGGAGGAAATGCCAATTCCAGAAAAATTAAAATGTTCAATCAAACTAGTATAAAATTTTATGACTTATATAAGTTTTCTGCCTTTGGTACTATCGATAATAACATTAAACATCTATATTCATTCAAATGCTCAATGGCACATCAGTGAAACCTTTTCTCAAATGGGCAGGAGGTAAAGCTCAATTACTACATGAGCTAGCAAAATTATGCCCAAATAACATAAGGAAATACTATGAACCTTTCTTAGGAGGCGGGGCTTTATTTTTTTTTCTCGGGCCTAAAAACTATCTTTTATCTGATAACAACCCCGAACTAATAAATCTTTATAAATGCGTTGCAGATCACCCAAGGGAGATCATTCGTAAATTAGAGACCATGAAAAATGAAGAGTCATATTTTTATAACATTCGTAATAAGAGCTTTTTTGACCTAGACAAAATTAATGCCGCGGCAAGGACTATTTATTTAAATAGAACGTGCTTCAACGGTCTGTACAGAGTAAACAAAAAAGGACATTTTAATGTGCCTTATGGCAAATACAAAAACCCTAACATAGTTCAGAAAGAAAAGATTCTTATTGCTAGTAATTTCCTAAGCTCACGTAAAATAAAATTAATGGATTTCAGAGACATAGAAAAAATGAAATTTTCTAAAGATGATTTTATTTTTTTTGATCCCCCATATGTTCCTGCTGAAGGATACGCAGACTTTAAGAGATATACACGAAAACAATTTACATACGATGATCATCTTGAACTTGCAGAAATTTTTACAAACCTGGCAACAAATAAACTACGATTAATTTTAACAAATTCTGATACTCATTTTGTAAGAAGGCTGTATAAAAGGCATAAAATTATTACGGTGGAATCAAAAAGGCTTATTAATATCAAAAGTGATAAAAGAAAAAGCCGTGATGTAATCATTTATGCCAATATCTAAAAAATCTGTTTTTGACCAATTCAATCTTTTCCCACCAACAAGGTATATGGGTTCAAAGGAAAAACTGGCCCCTTATCTTTACGATATCTTCGCTAGTTTAAATTTTGAATCAGCCCTCGATCTGATGTCGGGTACAAGCGCTATATCCTATCTCCTAAAATGTATGGGAAAAGAAACCATATCGAATGACTATATGAATATGAATTATTTAGCTGCAAGGTGCTTAATTGAAAATAGCACAATTCGGTTAGAAAAATCTTTAGTAGAAACATTGATTAGGAAAAATCAAACATCGAATTTTATTACAAAAAAATTTGAAGGGTTATATTACGACAAAAGTAATTCTAAAATGATAGACAGTATTAATAATAATATTCAATTATTAGATGATTCAGTACAAAAGTTTATTGCGCAAACAGCTTTAATTAGAGCATGTATAAAGAAAAGACATAGAGGAATATTTGCATACACTGGTCTAAATCATGATGACGGAAGAAAAGATTTGCGACTTTCTATAAACGAACATTTTATACAGAATATCGATATTATCAATAAAGCCATTTTTGATAACAAGAAAAATAATAAAGTGTTTATGAAAAATTGTGTAGAAATCTCATACATACCAGACTTAGTATATATCGACC
>OZSS01001055.1_pt1 | contig 13030 bp, 13 predicted proteins | sample 1779911 | NCBI WGS metagenome assembly OZSS01 (sample SAMEA2603589, study PRJEB24840) | metagenome | biome: Water; feature: Photic zone; material: Seawater sample | place: Mediterranean Sea | collected 2013-11-12 | depth 10 m | reverse complement strand
TCAACTGGGTGTTGTATTACAAGATGATTTTTTATATGGTGGTACAATAAGAGAAAATATTCTCTTCTCTCGTCCAAAAGCTAGCGAAAGTGAACTTTTAGAAGCTGTAAAGGGTGCTTTTGTAAATGAATTTACAGATCGCTTTGAAGACGGTTTAAACACATTAATTGGAGAAAGAGGGGTTAAGCTTTCTGGTGGTCAACGTCAGCGAATTTCAATTGCTCGCGCATTATTGGCAAAGCCAAAAATTGTAATTTTAGATGAGGCTACTTCCAATTTAGACACCCTAAGCGAAACTTTTATTCAAAAAAGCCTTGCTATTTTAATGAAAGATAGAACGACTTTTGTTATTGCACACCGCTTGAGCACCATTAAAAAGGCAGATCAAATTCTTGTAATTGAAGATGGTATTATAGTAGAGCGAGGAAAACACGAAAAACTAATAAATGCTAAAGGTCGCTATTTTGAATTGTATACCTACCAAACAAGGATGTAATTGAAAATTTAGTAAATTAAATAAAAACATTCCCTAGAGGAGATATTCTCCAAGTTGACAGATATTTATCACTTACGGCACTATAAAAGAGCCTTCCCAACCATAATTAGCTTTACTGAAATTAGCTCTTATGTGTCCATTCCTACTTAATTGTAATATACTCATATTAAAAGGACATAATTCTATTATTGAAAAGTGGTTGTTGTTTAAATCTTTATCAGTTTTGTGTCCCTCACCAATATTATTAATTGGTGTACTAGGTGGATATATGGTAGTGTAGTTTTCAGAACTTGTCCCTACAATACCTTGCCAATATTTTTTTGTTAATTCATTGTTTTGATGAATAGTCGATAAAGTATTAAAATAGATTTGTAACCCTTGTTTATTATTATAAAACAAAAGACCACAATTTGAGTTTTTTCTTAAATCTTTAATTTTTTCAGTTCTAGAGTCTGTGTAAATAAGGAGGTTTTGTTCTGGTGTTAGTTTCCTGAAAACAACCCATCTTGACATTGGTGTTTTTTCGTTTACTGTTGTTAATACTACGTTTTTAAATGGGTGTTTTTTTTTAGATGCTCCTTTTCCTAGTTCTGAGAAAATAATTCTTGGAATTTCATCAAGCTTGTTGTTAGGCAAAATAGTAGACATTTAACTTAGTTATTTTTCGTTTATATTTTTTGCAAGGTGATTCATTAAATTATTCTTGTATCTTCTTCCTCTTCGAGTAGTTTTTTTTTTGTTTGCTCTTTTTGAAGATCTTTTATCATTAACAACCATTTCAAGGTCTTTTGCAAGCACAATTTTAATATAGTCTTGGGTACGTGTTCTTCTCATAATACAAAAATCAATTATGAATTAATCAATAAATGTTCCGAAAAATAAATGAAGTAATTTTATACTTTTAAGCTACGTTCAATATAAAATACTGATAAAGAAAAAACCCACCTTTTCAGTGGGCTTTAAGAATATGCAGTGTAGCGGTTTCGCTAGCTCCTCCTCTTGGGCTCGAACCAAGGACCCTCTGATTAACAGTCAGATGCTCTAACCAACTGAGCTAAGGAGGATTTTAAGTGGTGGCAAATATAAATTATTATTTTTTTTAACTCAAACTTGTAATAAGTTTATTTAAGAAAATGCTCTTATAAGGTCCATTCCATTTGCATATAGAAATAGACTTATTAATAAAATGAATCCTGCACCGTGAGCATATTCCAAAAACTTGTCATTGGGTTTTTTCCCAGAAAACATTTCATACAAGACAAACATTATATGACCTCCATCCAAAGCAGGTATAGGTAGGAAATTCATAAAAGCTAGAATAATTGAAAGAAATGCTGTCATTTCCCAAAACCTTTTCCAATCCCACTTGGCTGGGAAAATATTTCCAATTGTTCCAAAACCACCAAGTTGAGAAGCTCCTTCTTTTGTAAAGACATACCCAAATTGTGAAATATAGTCATTCAATTTCCAATATGCCTCATCATAACCTTGACCAATACTTTCAAAAAAACCATACCTTTTTGTAGTAATATTTAAATCTGATTTTATTGTTATGCCAATTAATTTATCCATTGATTCAAAAGGTACGATTGTAGAAAATTGAGCGCCATTTCTAATGAGTTCTAACTCAACATAATCAGAATTAATTTCCTTAAGTTCTTCAAATTTATCAAATGACAAAATCTTAGTGCCATTAACTTTACTAATAATATCTCCTTTTTTAATATCACTAAAATCTGCAGGAGAATTAACAGACACAGAGTCAATTACGATGTTTGCATTTAGAGCAAAGGGTGCTACACCAGCAGTGATAATTTCAAGCCCAATATTCTCAGGTATATTGACAATCTCTCTAGATTCATCAGATCTTACAACCTCAACAACATCAACGGATCTAGAAACTAAGATGTTATTAATTTGATATTGATCCTCTAAATCATTTCCATCAATTTTTAAAATTCTATCACCATCTTCAAATCCGATTTTCTTCATTGATTCAGAAACTGTGAAACCCGAATTTAAATCTTCAAAAGCAATTATGTTTTTCCCCCAAACAAGTATTACCATTGAGTATATAAAAAACCCTAATATGAGATTAACGGTAACGCCACCAATTAATATGATTAACCTTTGCCATGTTGACTTTGATCTAAACTCCCATGGTTTTGGTTCGGATTTTACATGATCTGTATCAAAACTTTCATCAATAATACCAGAAATTTTAACATATCCGCCCAAAGGAAGAACCCCAACACCATATTCGGTTTCACCAACTTTTTTCTTGAGAAGACTGAACGGCCAATCAAAAAATAGATAAAATTTTTCTACCCTACAACCAAATAGTTTTGCAGGTATGAAATGACCCAATTCATGTAACACAACAAGTATACATAAGCTAAGAATCAATTGAAAGGCTTTAATAAAGAATACTTCCATTTGTTAAAAATGAGCTCAAAAATACTCTTTTTTATATTCAGAAAAAAACTGTATGATTATTGATTGTTACATTTGAAATAAATTAATTTTGAATTTATGTATAAAAAGTTTTTTTCGAGATATTGGCCAATAATTTTATTTCTATTGGTTTTTTCTGTAGTTGGAGTTCGGTTATTAACCGAGGCTCAAACACCTGAAAAAAAATTACCTGTATACAGCCCTTCGATGGTAAGTGCAGAATTGGTCGAGGAGGAAATTCAATATGTAAAAAAATATCACAAGATAAGTCCATTTTCAATGGTTAACCAAAATGGTAAAACAATCACTGAAAAGGATTACTTAGACAAAATATATGTTGCTGATTTTTTCTTCACAACTTGTCCAAATATTTGTCCAATGATGACTGCTAATATGATATACATACAAGAAAAATTAAAAGAGGATGACATTATGCTAGCGTCCTTCAGTGTAACTCCAGAAATTGACACTGTTGAAGTTCTCAAAGAGTATTCTGTAGATAAAGGTGTTGATGATGAAAAATGGAATTTGATGACAGGTGATCGTAAACAAATTTATAACCTTGCTAGAAAATCATTTTTGGTAGCAAAAGAAGATCCTAGGGGAGGCGAAGATCAAATGATTCATACGGAAAATTTTGTTCTTGTTGATAAAGAAAAAAGAATAAGAGGCTACTATGATGGAACAAAATTAGAGGAAATGGAAAAACTATTGTCTGATATTGAAATACTGAAAAAGTCCTATGAAGAAATCTAATAGCGTTGTTTTATTATTGTTCTTTCCCATTTTCTTTATTGCTTTATGTAATCTAAGTTCTCAGGAACTTATAATTGGTGAAGAAAGAGTAGAGCCTGGTATCGTATTTGTTTTTGAGGGTGCCGTTAAGGATACTGTTTATCCTGAATCAACAAACTTACCAGAAGATGAAACTAACATTCACATTGAGGCAAGAGTCAATTGGGACTCAGTAAACATACCTGATGGTGCTATTCCTGATGGATTTATTCCTTATTTAAGAATTAGTTCCACTGTTTATAATGAAACCAATGGATTGAAAACCTTTGTTGATTTAATTCCACACATAAATCTTATCGATAATTTTCATTACGCAAGAAATATATCCCTTCCCGGTGAAATCAATGACAAATACACTGTAGTTTTTAAAGTTAACCCTCCCCATGAGTTTGACTTGGCGCTTCATAACGACTGGCTAAAACTATACGGTAAAAATCTTCTTAATAATTCAGAATTTAAATACACACAAATAGATTTTGAAGAAATAGCAAAAGCAACTAGGAATTAAAAAATCATTTCAATCTTTTTTTCATTAATTTTAGTTTATCTAAAAATTAAATATGAAAAAAATATTATTTATTCTATCCATTATTTTTATTGGATGTGAAACTCAAAACAATAAAGACAATGCTACATGGTCATTTGATGCGTCAACTGGAGATTATATTGAATGGCAAAGCGAAAATGATTTTGCTAATGAGATGACAAATGCTGCTTTTAGTCATCTTTACAATGTCGAATATGAAAAAGCAAATGTGTTTTTTGAAAAAGCATTGGAATATGACCCATCACTTTTTGGACCACATGTGGTACTGGCAGGTTTGGCTCCAGCTGGGTCTGAAAAAGAAGCCATGCATCTAAAAAAAGCAAAAGAAAATGTTGCTCAAAAGAATGGAACATCAAAAGTTTTTGTTTCTCTTCTGGATTTGCCCAGACAATCTCGTTGGTGGCCACTAATTGGTCCTGGTGCCCACGATAAATGGTCAGAAATGAGGACTTTAGAACCTAAAGGAAAACTTATTCATTACTACTATGCTTTCAGTATTCCAGGAATGGAAAATAAAATAAGTGAAATGGAGTCTTTATTAGCTGAACTTAAAGATGGTGTTGGCGATAGTGAATCACTTGCTGTTAGTGGAGATCATTCATTCATGATTGCACCAATTGTTAATGTACTGGGTTACTTTTATTATGGTATAGGCGATAAAGAAAAAGCAAAATCACTTTTTGAAGAATACATTGAGTTGTATCCAAATGGATACAATCCTTACGATTCTATGGGTGAGTTTTATTACAATGAAGGCGATTTAGAAAATGCTAAACTTTATTACAGCAAAGCTGTTGAAAAATATTACGCTGCAACAGTTGCGAACGGTAGGTTGAATGAGTTGAATGATTAGTCACTAAATCCATCTTCGAGTTTTTTTCTTATATGATAAATAGTCTTTACCAAATTTTTCTGTAAGAAAAACTTCTTCTCTTTTTATCTGAAATCTATTTATCCATAGATAAAAAAAGAGAGGTGTTAGAATTGAGTAAATATTCAAGTAAAATATTGATGTAGAAAAAACTATTATTAAAAAACTAAGGTACATAGGGTTTCTAGAATATTTATAAATTCCTGATGTTACAAGTTTATTGACTTTCTTGAATTTGATTGGATTAATGGTAGTTTTTGATTTTATAAATTTTAATATTGGATTTATTAAAATAAGTAACCCGACAAACAATATAAAAATTGCTATTGAGGTTTGAAACGGTATGTGAATTAAATCAATTTTTTTTGATGAAAAGTAATTAGAAATAACTAAAATTAAAGCTACGACTGGGGGAGGAATTTTTGAGAACTTTTCCATTTTTAGATACAGAAAGTTAATCATTTTTGTTTTACTAACCCAATGCCACATCTAGAGACATCATAACAATAAATCCTGCAATAAGACCCATTGTAGCTAGATCAGTATTTCCACCTTTTTGACTTTCGGGAATTACCTCTTCAACAACAATAAAAATCATTGCTCCAGCGGCAAATGATAGTGCATAAGGAAGTATAGGCCATACTAACATAACAAGAGCAGCTCCTATTACAGCAAATATTGGTTCTACAATAGCTGATAGTTGACCCCAAAACCATGATTTTCTTCTTGATAATCCGGCTCTTCGAACTGGCATAGAGACGGCAAACCCCTCAGGAAAATTTTGCAAACCAATTCCAATACCAAGTGCAACAGCAGCACCTAAAGTATAAACATCTGCAAACTCAGGAATGAAAAGTGCACCAAATGCAACACCAACTGCTAAACCTTCCGGAATATTATGAATTGCTATTGCAAGTACAAGTAATGAGGTTTTTTTTAAGTCTGTTTTAGGACCTTCCGCATCTTCCAACTTTCCAAAAATGTGAAGGTGAGGTATGGCTTTATCTAAAGTAAACATGAATATAGCACCCATAAAAAACCCAATTGCTGGTGGTAAAAATGAAGGCATGGAAGATTGCCCTAATTCATTTTGAATCTCCACAGCACTAATTGCTGGGGCGATTAAAGACCAAAAACTCGCAGCAATCATAACTCCTGCAGTAAAGCCCAAAGCCATATCCAAAAACTTCCTGTTTGTAGATTTAAAGAAAAAAACTAAGGCTGCTCCAAGGGCAGTTAAAATCCATGTAAAAAGCCCGGCATATAAAGCCATTAAGATTGGGCTGTCTTGTTGATTAAAAAAATCTAAAATTGAATTTAAAAAATTCTCCACCTATAAAATTATAATTAAAACTATGTTTTCAAGTGCTCACTAATCAAATATACAGACTAATAATTTCTTTTTAATAAAAACTCACTCAATAAAATTAAGTTTGGTCTTTTGTCAAACTCAGGCGTTAATTTTTGAATAATAGAATCTGCCTTAATTGAATAATCTTCGACTAAATTTTTTAAAGATTTGTCTGTATTATTGTCAGAAAATAAAGACTTGATTTTTTCAACTTTTTCATCATGATTTTTTAGTAGCTTATAATCTTGATATTTACTTAGTTCTGTTTTTGATGCTTGATTTACAAACAAATGGTGAAGAGCTGTTTTTTTATTATTTATTACATCAAGTCCAACTTTTTTACCAATTATTTTCTCATTGCCGAATAGATCTAAATAATCGTCCTGAATTTGAAATGCAATACCTAAATTTAAACCAATATCGTATAAATGATTTAACTCACCCTTTTCAAGTTTATTGATGATGCCACCCATCTTGGTTGAGGAAGCAATTAACACGGATGTTTTTTTTGTGATCATATCGATGTAATCATCGAAATCAATATCGATTCTATTTTCAAACTCCATGTCAAGTTGCTGACCTTCACAAACCTCCAAAGCTGTAGAATTAAAGAGTTTTAAAAGATCTTTCTGGATTTTAGAATCATAAAAATCTAAAAATTTTGTAGCCATTATGAGCATTGAATCTCCTGACAGAATTGCCTGGTTAACATTCCATTTCTCATGGACTGTATCAAAACCTCTTCTTTTCTTCGAAGAATCCATGATGTCATCATGAAGTAAGGTGAAATTATGAAACATTTCATTTGAAAGCGCTGCAGGAATGGCAAATGAATGGTCGTTATTGTATAATGCGTTTGTTAAAAGAGTAAATAAGGGTCTGACTCTTTTTGATGGAAGTTTTAAAAAATACTTTACTGAATCATAAATTGAATTACCTCCCAGTGAATTGATGTATTTATCAATTTCAATTTCAATCAAGTTAATCTGAGATTTGAATTTTTCCATTGGTGAAATCAAAAATACATCATTAATGGTATAGATTAAAATTCGAACAAATTATTTAATTTATTTATTAGATATTTGTAACCATGTACAGAAGTCATAATTGTGGAGAGCTTAGAATAGAGCATGTTGGACAGGATGTTAGGCTCTCGGGCTGGGTTCATAAAATAAGAGACAAGGGATCACTTCTTTGGATAGATCTGAGAGATCGGTACGGAATCACGCAAATCATTATTGATATTAATGAATCAAGTAAAGATTTGGTTAATCAAGCAAAAAAAATAGGCCGAGAATATGTGGTTTCTGTTAAAGGAATTGTTGAAGAAAGGCAATCTAAAAATCCTAATATAAAAACTGGCGATATAGAGATTTCATTGTCTGAAGTCGAGATTCTCAATGAGTCGAAAATTCCTCCTTTTACAATTGATGATAATACAGACGGAGGGGAAGAATTAAGGATGAAATATCGATACCTCGATATCAGAAGAAATTTGATAAAGAATAATTTAATTTTTAGAAATAATGTAACGCTTGAAATTCGCAAATACTTGAACGAGTCGGGTTTTATAGATGTAGAAACACCTTATTTAATAAAGTCAACACCAGAAGGAGCTAGAGATTTTATTGTTCCCTCAAGAATAAATAAAGGTGAATTTTATGCCCTTCCTCAATCTCCTCAAACATTCAAACAACTTTTGATGGTTGGTGGAATAGATAAATATTATCAAATTGTAAAATGTTTTAGAGACGAGGATTTAAGATCCGATCGTCAACCAGAATTTACACAAATTGATTGCGAAATGTCTTTTGTTGAACAAGATGATGTTTTGATGCTATTTGAAAACCTTGTCAAGAATACTTTCAAAAAATGTATTGATGTCACGCTAGAAGATTTTCCTAAAATAACTTATCAAGAGGCAATAGAAACTTATGGTTCAGATAAACCCGACACAAGGTTTGAAATGAAAATTTTTGATTGTTCCGAAAGTAGCAAAGGAAAAGGATTTAAGATTTTGGATGACAGTGAATATGTGTGTGGTATTACCGTAAATACATCAGAACCTTTTACAAGAAAACAAATTGATCAATACACGGATTGGGTCAAACAACCTCAAATTGGTGCAAAAGGATTAATATGGATCAAGCACAATGGTGATGGTAGTTTAAAATCCTCAATTGATAAGTTTTACAATCATGATGATTTATTATCAATTGTTGGTGATTTTTCAAAAGACTCAACTACATTTTTAATTTCTGGCAGTAAGATGAAATCTTTGAATCAGCTAGGACAACTAAGGCTAAAAATTGCGGATGATTTAGGTATGATTGATGAAAAAAAATTCTGTCCGCTTTGGGTAAATGATTTTCCATTATTTGAATTTGATGAGGATGAGAATAAATACCATTCTATTCATCATCCATTCACTTCACCAAAAGACAAGAATATTGATACGATAGAAAAAGAACCTTCAGGGGTTGTTGCAGATGCTTATGACCTAGTGATAAACGGGAATGAAATTGGTGGTGGATCTATTAGAATTCATAATAGAGATCTACAAAATCAAATTTTTTCAATTTTAGGATTTACAGAAAAAGAAGCAAAAGATCAATTTGGTTTTTTGATGAATGCATTTGAATATGGTGCTCCGCCACACGGGGGAATTGCTTTTGGACTTGACCGACTAGTTGCAGTAATGAATGGAGATAACTCAATTCGAGACTATATAGCTTTCCCAAAAAATAACAGCGGAAGAGATGTGATGATTGATAGTCCATCTCAAATCGATAATAATCAACTCGATGAACTTAACATAAAGTTGAAATAAAATTGCTTTACAAAATTCTACTTTACATACTTTTCATTTCCAATCTCTCAATGATATTCTATGGGATTTACCTTAATAACCAAGTTTATGGAAGTGGAGAGAAAATCGTTGGAGCCGGGGTTTTATTTTTTTGTTTTGTTTTTTTACCGCTTTTTCTTTATTACAGATATAGAAATAAAAATATTGAGGACTATATATATAAGGACTAAGACTTGAGTTTTCTTTGCTTTATAAAAAAGGCGTCTATCAACAATTTACATTCTTTTGATAATATGCCGCCAGAGACTTTTGTTTTTGGATGAAGTTTAGTGTTTAATTTTCTAAATCCTCTGTGTGGGTCACTGGCTCCAAAAACAATTCTACCAATTTGAGCCCAAGCAAGTGCTCCAGCACACATTTGACATGGCTCTAATGAAACATAAATTGTACACTCTTTTAAATATTTACCGCCCAAATAGCTCGAGGCTGATGTTATTGCCTGCATTTCAGCGTGAGCAGTTACATCATTTAATAATTCAGTCAAATTATGAGCTCTAGCAATGATTTTTTCCTGAGCTACAACCACTGCCCCTACAGGAACCTCATTTTTTTCAAAGGCAAATTTTGCTTCCTGAATTGTCTTCTTCATAAAAAAAATATCTTTTTCTTTTTGATCCATCAACTCAGTTTTTCATACCATTCCAATGCAAGACCATCTGTTAGACTTGCAATAAAACAACTAACATCTAAAAGGTTGGTGTATACATCCACATCTTTATTTAAATAATCTTTTGGAATGCACTCAAGAGCAAGTTCATCAAAGGCGTTGAGATTGTCATCTCTCCAATTCATGACAGAATTTGTGAAAGTTTTTAATAGGAAATTTAAAACCTTGTACCCCGTGAGCTCTTTTTCAATAACTTCAGAAGACTTGTATACTTTTTCAACACTAACTTCGATTATACTTTTCATTTGTGATTTAAACTTGCTTTTAGACAATAGTGAAGATTCAAAATTTCCATTTAAAATTTCTTCTTCATTTTCAACAAAAATTTGAACAGCTTCTTTGATTAGTGTATTGATGGCTAAAGCTCGTAAGTAAGAAACTCTTTGTGACTTCAAACTCATCTTGTTGTATTTTTCCTTATCGATAGACTCTGCAACGAGTTTTACCAAAAATTCCAAAGCATATTCTTCTGGAATCCATCCTAAATTTATTCCATCTTCAAAGTCAATTAAGGTGTAACAAATATCATCAGCAGCTTCAACCAAAAATGCCAAAGGGTGTCTCATATATTTTGACTGTGATATTTTCAATCCCAATTCACTAGCAACATCATCGAAGAATTTTGCTTGATTTGAAAAGAACCCATATTTTTTGTCCTTAATGTTTCCCGTTTTGTCATTGGGCAGGGAAAGTTTTGGGTATTTTGTAAAAGCTCCAAGTGTTGCATAACTTAATCTCAAACCACCTGGTGAACCTATTTTTGATTCTGTCAATATTTTAAATCCATTTGCATTACCCTCAAACTTACACAGATCATTATACTGAACGTCTGTTAGTAAATCTTTGTATTTTTTACCATCCCCAATTTTAAAAAAATCACCAATTGAGGATTCACCGCTATGACCAAATGGAGGGTTGCCTATATCATGAGCCAAACAAGCAGCAGCTACGATGCTTCCAAAATCATTGATCTGAAATTTATGGATATGGTCTAGTTGAGGATGTTTAGTTAATATGTGTTTACCGATTATCCTGCCTAAGCTTCTTCCAACAACAGAAACTTCAAGACTATGAGTTAGGCGAGTATGAACGAAACTTGTTTTAGAAAATGGTACTACTTGTGTTTTGTCTTGTAGGCTTCTAAAAAAGGAAGAAAAAATGATTCTATCATAATCGACATCAAATCCAACTCTTGTATCATCCTGTTCAGCCCTTAGTCTTTTGACATTGTCGCCATGTCTTTTAAGAGATAGTAGGTCTTCCCATTTCATTGATGCAATTTAAATATTTTTAGGACGAGGTATATTTAAAAACGAATGTTTTATAATTTAATTTTCATGAGTCTAGCACTGGAGCTGCTGCTCTCATCTTCGGAGGTTATCCAAAATGTATTTTCATCAATTATTTTTATTGCTTCAACCTGAGTCTTACCAATTGGAATTTCATACATGTCAATCTCATAATCATTCTTAACTGTAAGTGAAAAATTCTTGATTATCAACAAATAATATTCATCAAAACTGATTGTTGATGTAAGTGCTAAAAGGTTTAGTTCAGAATTAAAATCTCCACCTGTAACAATTGATTTTGTATTTAGGGAACCAATTTTTTTTGCATCATATTTACCCTTAGTTTTTGGGAGTATATATATGTCCGAAATTTTTTTTGCTCTGTTTTTTGTAAAAATTAACAGATTGTTTTCAATGGATATTAACGCCTCTGCATCAAACTCTGAGAGTCTTTTGTAGTTAAAATCTGATTGTTCCGGATATTTAAAATTTATACTTTCAAAATTATCATTTGAGTCTATTTTTTTTGGAATCTTTATGATAGATAAATTTTTTCTTGTATCATAATTGTTACCCATATCCGCTATGTAAATAAATTGATCATCTACAGCTAAATCTTCCCAATCATTATTTTCAAAACCAGTAATTTTCCTTTGATTGACAATTTTTCCTTTGAAATCTATATAATATATAACAGGATCGTTTCCTGAATCATTTTGTGTAATAAATAAGTCGTCAACAATTTCTAGACCTGATGTTTCATCTAATATTTTAGATAATTGGAAATCTTTTTGAACCTTTTGAGAAAAACAATTGGAAGATATTAAAACAATTATAAAGAGGATTATTTTATTCATTCAGTTTTATTTTATTCCAATCTACAATTTTAAAATTTTGATTCAATCCATCATTATCATCATCCTGTGCAATAAAAAAACCATTAGGAAATTTTTTTGTCTTGATGTTTGAAACCTCAATTCCGTCTGTTTCAGTTGTGCCATCAATTTCAGGAGAATCAACAACTCTGAAGAAAAGTTTTGGAGTATAGTCCAATCTGTCCAACAATAAGTATCCGTTTGAGCCTTGAACTGAGGCAACGATATATCCATTATTATTTTCATCTTCCCTTAGAGCTAAACCCTCAAAATCTGGACGCATGAATTTATTTTTTTTATAGATAAGCTCTTTATCAACATAAGGATTGATTGGATCTATTTTCCATATGCCCTTTTTTTCTTGTCCTATAAAAACAACGTTGTTTTTTTCATCCGAAACAATACCTTCAACCAGTGATGAAAATCTTAATTTTCTTGTTAAATAAATTTTTGGGTCAGATCTGTCTAATTCAATCCTCCATTGTTCAACATTTCCTTTTTTATCACTAACAAATAAATATTTTTCTTGTTTACCATTGTAGAAAGTAATTCCGTATACATCTTTAAGGGATTGAACATTTTCAGAAATTAAAGTACTTTGCAATTGCCCGTCAATACCAAATTCATAAATTTCAATATTATTCTTTGTTCGATTTGTTCCTGCAACATAAAACCTGCCTTTAGATTGAATAATATCAACATTATTTATCCTGCCTACAGGATAATCATATAATTTTTTTCCATCCAAATTATAAACGATAATTCCATATTTTTTATCGGATGAAATAATGAGTGATTTATCTGGTTCAGTTTTGT
>OZSS01001053.1_pt1 | contig 13042 bp, 20 predicted proteins | sample 1779911 | NCBI WGS metagenome assembly OZSS01 (sample SAMEA2603589, study PRJEB24840) | metagenome | biome: Water; feature: Photic zone; material: Seawater sample | place: Mediterranean Sea | collected 2013-11-12 | depth 10 m | reverse complement strand
GAGTGATGGACGTAAGATATAACCCATTAAAATATATACCAGATCCAAGTTTGCAGACATACTTTATGTTGGTTTTGTTCACTATATGGAGTGTGTTTTTTGGATTTTTGGCAGCAAATTACTTGGGGTTTTTTAACTACAATACGGTTGCAAGTATAATAATTCATATCGCAATAATATTACCTTTAGCATTTACAAATGCAGTCTTTGTTGATGCAGAAAGAGATGGTGATAAATGGTTAAAAGAATGGAAGGAAGAGCAATCCAGATACAAGTTAGTTATGAACAGGCTCAAAACCAAAAATTTAGTGATATGGAATCCAAACAAGGAATCATAATTATATAAATAACATTATGTTGGTGGTATAAGCTGACCTATTTCATTAAAGATTGCAGTATCTCAGGATTTTCCTGCAGAGCGGCTACAACATTTTGACTTAATTCTTGAGCATCGGAGCCCACCAATAGCATTGATTTTTCAACCATTAGAGATTGTTTATTGGTGATTGATTTTCCTTCTTTTGTCTTCATGAAATTATATAAAGCAGTTATTTCATCATAAGAGTAAACATCTTTATATAAATCGGGCATCTTTTTTTCAATTTTTAAGAGATACTCTTTTATAAATGGCTTTAGAAAATCACTCATCGCCTTACTTTTGATATCCATTCCAATTGTTTGAAGCATGGTACCCATTGCATTAGTCATAGTATCTTCCTGTTGCGAAAGAAACTGTTCTTTGACAATAAAATCTACCATTTCATCCATAGAAATATCTTCAGATGATATAAAAAGGGTTGAGAACAATAAAATGCATAAGGATAATTTTTTCATGTATTTAATTTACTACCTATTGATTTACAAATTAAGTATTAAATTTATACATATTAATAAAATATACAAAGTCTGAAATTTATAAAATATATTTAAATTGTTTAGTTTATAATTATCTTATGTGTGATTGTTGTGATTGCTGCGAGTGCAACTGCTGCTCGAAGTAAAATTTTAAAACCTGTCTTCTTACTAACCGATATGGAGTGAATAAATATGTTAGATATAAATACCTTTGACGAAACAAAAATTGACTGGAAACCATTACCAGATCCTGATGGTGAGCCAACAGAGCATGTTTCTATGTCTTTTTTAAATGTTGACGAAAAAGCAAAAATAATAGATATATTATTTAAGTTTTCAGCTAATGAAAAAATACCTATGCATATTCATACCTCAAATTACAGTACTTTCACTGTTAAGGGTGAACTTCGAACATATGATACTGATGGGAACTTACAGAGCACTCGTCCCGCTGGTGTTTTTAAAGCCGGTTCACCGGGAGAGGCACACACTGAAGGCGGAGGCGATGAAGACGTAGTCGTATATTTTAGCTTAAGACCATACACATCTACTGATCCCATATATGAAATATTAGATGATAACCTAGAAGTTGTTGCAGATATGTGTTTTGACGATCTTAAAGAACTTTACCAAGAATACTCAAAATAAAAGCATTAGCATAGGAGAGCTTAAATAATGAAGAATTTATTAATTTTGTTCGCGTTTGTTTTTTATTTGCCTATTTTAAATTCCCATACACTTGAAAAAGCTATTAGTAGTGATGACCGCGAAACAAAAAATATATTAAGAGATTCTTATAGAAATCCATATGAGACTTTATCTTTTTTTGAAATAAAGTCCGATATGAAAATTGTTGAACTCTCTCCTGGCGGCGGTTGGTATACAGAAATCTTAGCTAATTACATAGACAAACCAGGATTGTTGATAGCAGCTCATTTTGATAAAGATACTAATATTCCTTACTTTAAAAGAGGAAGGGCAGCATTTGAAAAAAAAATTAGTACAAACCCAATGTATAAAAATGTTGAAATTGTTGATTTAAGTTCTGAACTTGCAAAAGAAGGGTCAATTGATGCAGTTTTAACTTTTAGAAATTTACATAATTGGTTAGGTCCACAAATGGACAATATATTTTCAAATACTTATAAGGTGCTAAAGCCTGGAGGGATTTTTGGTGTTGTTGAACATAGAGCTAATCCTGGTACATCTATGGAAAAAATGAAAAAAAGTGGTTATGTAACTGAAGAACATGCAATTAAGGTAGCTGAAAAACATGGGTTTACCTTGGTTTCAAAATCAGAAATAAATGCTAATCCAAAAGACACAAAAGACTATCCTAGAGGTGTATGGACTTTGCCACCAAGTCTGCGTTTAAAAGATAAAGATAAAGATAAATATCTAGAGATTGGTGAAAGCGACAGAATGACACTTTTGTTTAAAAAGCTATGAATAATAAAATTCCACCGCCTTTAGTAACTTTGTTTTTTGGGCTATGTATTTTTTTTACTAAGTCTTTCTTCCCTGAATTCAATAGTGTATTCCTAAATGTTACAAGCTTACTATTACTATTAGTTGGAATTTCAATTCTAGTATCTGCTGTTTCTTCCTTTAGAGAATATAAGACAACAATTAATCCAATCAAAATAGAAAATGCCTCTACTTTAGTAACAGCAAAGAGTTTTAGTTTATCTCGAAATCCAATGTACTTGGGAATGTTAATAATTCTTATGTCTTTATCTTTTAAATTTAATATTATTGGTGGATTATTTATTTTGCCTTTATTCGTCTTCTTTATTACAAAGTTCCAGATTATTCCTGAGGAAGTTGCAATGGTAAAGATCTTTAAAGATGAATTTGTAAAATATAAAGCAACTACAAGACGATGGATTTAAATTTTTTTAATAATTCATAATAATCTTGAAAGGAACAGATTTTGAGAGAAGTGTCTGGCACCAGTTACAAAAGATTCCTAGAGGAGAAACTAAGTCTTACAAAGAAATAGCAATTGCAATTGGTAATCCTAATTCATCTAGAGCAGTTGCAAATGCATGTGCAAAAAATCCGAAACCAATAGAAATACCTTGCCATAGAGTAATAAGATCTGATGGAGGTATGGGAGGATATAGCGGACCTGGAGGAATCCAACAAAAAAGAATATTATTGGATAAGGAAAAAAATGAGTAGTGAGCTAAATCAATCAAATTCAGTAATAACATATATATTTGAACTCAAGCTAATCAAAAGCATTGAAGAAGTAAAAAATTTTATGTCTGAAAACTCTTCACCTTATGTATTTAATTGTCCTGAACCAAGAACTATAAGATTTGAATGGTTTCTATCAGAAGATAATCAATCAGCTACTTTAATCGAAATGTTTGAAGATAGTGATGCTGCAAGACTGCGATTAGAACATCATTCTGTAAGCCATCTTGTAAAAGAATTTCCAGAACATTTTGAAATAAGGAATTTTATTGTTCTTGGTAACATAAAAGCTGATATGAAAGAAAAGCTAAAAGATTGGAACGCAGATCAGAGAACTTATGTTGGAGGATTCTTTAAGAAAGTTTAAAAAGTATGTTAATAAAACAGATACCAGTAAGAAATGCGCTTCGCAATTATATGTATATATTGGCATGTGAAAAAACAAAAGAAGCTTTAGCAATTGATCCACTAGACCACGCATTGTGCCTCAAAACTGCAACAGATTTGGGATGGACAATAAAAACTGTTGCAAATACACACCACCACTATGATCACATAGATGGAAATGGCCCAGTTATCAAATCGACAGGCGCTGAGCTTGTTTCTCACTCTGATGCCATGGAGGCGATTCCTAATGTAGATAGGGGCTTAAACGCGGGAGATACTCTTCAATGTGGTGAAATAAACTTTAAGATTATGGACACTCCAGGCCATACAATGAGTCATATTTGCCTTTACTTTTCAGGGGATGACAAAAACGAGCCTGCATTGTTCTGTGGAGATACACTTTTTAATGCTGGAGTTGGAAGATGTGATTTTGGTGGAGACCCTGAAATAATGTTTGAGACATTCTCAGACCAAATTTTTCCCTTGGAAGATAATGTAAGAATTTATCCAGGCCATGATTATATTGAAAATAATCTTAAATTTACCTTAGACAGAGAACCATCCAATAATATGGCTTCTTCTTTACTAGAACAATTCAATAGTGGCCTTGATTCAGAGACCTTCGTAAGTGACATTGGATTAGAAAGAGAAATTAACGTTTTTTTTCGAATCAATGAAAAAGATATTCGTCAAGGAATCGCAAAAAGTTTAAATGAAGATGTTAAAAAACTTGATGCAAAAAAGACTTTTGTGGCACTTCGAGGTTTGAGGGATAACTGGTAAAAAGGAGATGGTTAAATTATATAAGCTAATAAACTAGTGTGTTATAGCCAAGCTATATAAAGTTTGTAGTTATAGAACTTTTGAATTAAACTCTGCCAACCATGAATACTCAAATAAATTCTGACAAAGTGGCAGCCTCGCTATCAATACTTTGTGTTCTTCATTGTTTGTTTATGCCAGCTTTTTTAATTGTTTCAACAGGAATTTTTGCTTTTACAATGGACAATGAGATTATTCATTATTTCATATTATTTTTTGCAGTTCCTGTGAGTTTGTTTGCTCTAAATAGAGGATACAAAAATCATAAAACAAAAAATCTATTCTTTATCGGGATAACAGGGATACTGATTTTATTAGCAGCAATAATGCTCCCTGATAGTGCATACCAAGAACAACTTGAAAAAGTACTTACAGTTTTAGGATCAACACTTGTAGTCTATGCTCATTATAAAAATTACAAAGCTTGTAAAGAAATAGAATGTGAAACTTGTCACCAATAAATGAATATTGAAATAACTTTAATTTTCACAACTATACTTTCAGTTTTTATGCTTGTTCTGGCTGTGAGAGTAATAAATCTGAGAATTAGCCCAGCAACCAAGTTCATGCAAAACGACGAAACTGACATCAGTGAAGAAACACTAAATAGGGCTGTAAGAGGACATGGAAATTTACTTGAGTATGCACCTTTATTTTTATTTTTAATGTTAATTTTAGAACTAAATAATGTCTCTGATGCAGGTCTTTACATTAGTGGGACTATTTTTACTATTGGTAGACTTATGCATGGAATAGTATTTTCGTTTATGACGCATAATCCAATTATGAGAATTGGAGGAATGTCTCTAACTTTCTTAGGCTTTATATTATTAATAGTATTGTCTGTTATTGAGCTGATATGACGCTTATATTGAACGTCATATAAATCAGTGAATACATACTTTATTCTTTTTTTTGCAATAACATTTGAAGTTTTAGGAACAATGCTCCTGCCAGTCTCACAAAATTTTACAAAGATAATACCAACACTAGTACTTTCAGCATCATACATACTGTCTATTTATTTATTAGCAATAGTCTCACAGAAATTACCATTATCAGTAGTTTATTCGTCTTGGTCAGGAATTGGCATTTTCTCAATAGCGATATTGAGCTATATCTTTTATAAGCAAACGCTTAACTGGCAAAGTATTCTTGGTCTATTTCTTATAGTTATTGGTGTAACAGTAGTAAATATTTTTAAATCGTAAAAAGATTTTACCAAAGAGCAATTGGATTAATTATCATTTGAACAGCTCCTTTTATTTTTGGCTGGCCTAGAACAAACATAAATTCTGAAACTTGATTTTCTGCAAGTTTTCCAGTGTCCATAGTTTCAAGAATATAAATACCATTTTCTTTAATAAGTGTAACGTGATCGTAATATACTTTATCTCCTTCTATAGGTGGTACCGCCCCAAGTCCCCATGTGTCAGCACCGACAGCCATAGGTTCTAAAGATGCTAAGTAAACCGCTGCATCATTTGTTATACCGGGAATACTTGAGCCCCATTCTTCAGGATAATCTTTAAGTTTTGCATCTGTCCATCCAGTATGAAAGATAATAATATCTCCTTTTTTAAAATTAATTTTTTGCTCATTAGTAGCTTCAATAATGTCTTGTCGAGTTATAGGCTGGCCTCCACTCATTGAACTTACACCGTGATACTTTGCCATATCAACCAAGACTCCTCTTCCAATAAGCGGTGGAACTTTTTCAATACCTAGTTTTGTTAGTCCTGTAATAAATGAAAAGTCAGCACCATTGTTACAGTTATAAAATATGTCATCATCTCCTATATGGCCCAATCCATCTAATTGAGGTCCTGTGCCAATCCACATTTGTAAAATATCATCGTTGTAAGTAATGTCATATCCGAAGTCAGCTGTGGTATCACGTCCAAAATGTTGATTGGGCTGCACCACTTGAATTTCAGTGTATCTTGGCTCAAATGCTGGCATTCCAGGTTCTATTACAATCCCCAAACCATGTGACATTCCTTTTTTCACAAGTTTAATAGCATTAAGAGTATTTGCATTAGAAACCAAATTAGCTGATCCAATTTCGTCGGTCGCCCCCCATTTAGAAACTTCACATTTTTCCTCTGCAAATACATCCATTGAAATCACTAAAATAAAGAAAAAAATAAATTTCATAAATCTCTCCATAAATATTAAGTCTAAAATTATAATCTTATTAGTTTATTATGTAATATATTCAAAGTTTAACTAATTAAAATGAAAAATACTGAAAACGGACAATGTCATTGTGGAAAAATCACATACAAGCTCAATAGAGAAAAAATAATATCTGCACATCATTGTCATTGTTCAGATTGTCAGAAAATAACTGGTTCAGGTAAAGCTACTATTATTTATGTGCCAAAAAAACATATTGAAATAAATGGTGAGGTAAAATTCTACCAAGTAAAAGGTTCATCTGGCTTAGGAGTTAGACGAGGTTTTTGTGAAAACTGCGGCTCAGGTATTTATAGTTACTTGAAAGAATTACCACACATTTTATTTGTAAAAGCAGGAACTCTAGAAGATTCTAGTTGGTTAACAATAGATTCAAATTTTTTTACTGATTCTGCAAAAAGTTGGAGCTTGCCAGACCAAAGTTTAAAAAGTTTTAACAAAAATCCTGGAATTGCGTCAACAATTAAGACATTAATAAAATCTTTTTGAACAACAAATGGATGAATTAATTAATAAGTTTTATGGAGTTTGGGATTTATACGAATGGAGTGTAATAAAACCAGATGGTAATAAGACCCTTCCATTTTCCGGAAATGTTAAAGGTTACCTTATGTATCATCAGGAAGGATGGATGACAGCAACACTTATGGAAGAGGGGAGAGCAAATACTTCTAATGATAGGATGAGACTTGCAAAGCTAAGAAATCTTTTATTATCAGAATCTAAAATATCGATTGAAGATGAAAATTTAAAAGATTTAAAAGATTATTTCTTAGCAGCAAACGGTTACATATCCTATGGAGGAAAATTCCGTGTTGATGAATTTAATGTTTATCATGAAATAGAAACAAGTCTCTTGCCTCAATGGATTAATACAACATTAATAAGAGCTCATAAATTTAATGTGAATAGTGATACTTTAACTTTGTCTGCTGAACAGGATGGATTTGTTGATCAACTAATCTGGAAACTTAAAGATTAGTATTTAATTAAAATTATAGATATGAAAATACCAATTTTAGTTAAATGGATTAGCATCATTATTGTTATATTTACATCACTTGTTCTTCCTTTGACTCTATTAGAAACTTCATTATCAAGATATGGTTCTGATGCGCTTGATTGGGCAGGAAATAATGAGTCTTTAATTTCTATGATTGTAATATTAGCTTTAATGCTGGATGTTATTTTCCCAATTCCAAATGGTCTTACTAATACTTTGGCAGGCGCATCCTTAGGATGGACGATGGGCTCATTTGTAGTATGGATTGGATTAAATTTAGGAAGTTGCTTTGGTTATTTTATTGGGAGATTTGCGGCAAGACCTTTTGCAAAAAAAATAATCAATAAATCAGATTTAAATCAAGCTCAAGCAACATTATCAAAGTTCAATATCATTACACTAATTATCTCAAGACCTGTTCCAGCATTTGCTGAGCTTGTTACAATTTCAGCTGGATTATCAAAAATGCCGTTTCGACTTTTTTTAGCTGTGGTAAGTATTGTCAATATTGGAGTTGCAGCAATATTTACTGCAATTGGAGCTGCAGCCATTAACAACAATTCAGCTTCTTTAGCATTATTTGGAGTTGCAGTACTTCCAGCTTTATTTTATTTTTTTTATATTAAGTTAAAGAAATAGAATAAAAATATATTTATTTTTTATAACTAATAATTGTTTTTTTTATTAAAACTCATAATTAAAATTAATGTATGGAATCACAAGAAACAATAATATATGTTGGCATAGTTCTATCAACAGGTATATCTATGATTGTTGCTTCTCAAATCGATAAATTTAAGAACTTTTGTGCTTTTAAAACTCTAAAAATATCCGTAAAATATATCTTATTAATCTTCCTTTTGACTATTTTTCAGTGGGCATTTGGAGGATCAATTTATTTCTTAATCAATTTATTATTTTAATTTTTTTTTAATGAAAACTTTTATATTACTTTTTGTATCAATTTTTTTTATTAGTCCTGTTTATGCTGTCAAATATGATAAGTTAAAACCAAGTGCATTGTATGAAAGAGCAGTCAAATATCTTGATAAACAGGATTATGCAAAAGCAAATAAAGCCTTAAAAGCTTATACAAAATCTGAACCAGATGATGCTGATGGTTGGAATTTATATGCCTACGCCAACAGAAAGATGAATAAGTTTGAAAAGGCTGAAATGTATTACGAGAAAGCTTTAAATATAGACCCAGATCATAAAGGAGCATTGGAATATCAAGGGGAACTATATATGCAAACTAATAGACCAGATTTAGCACAGGAAAATTTAGTTAAACTTGTTAAACTGTGTCCAGATTCATGTTATGAATTGCAACAGCTTGAAGAATATATATCTAGTACTGCAAAGAAATAAGACTGTTAAACATGAAAAGTATTTTCTTTATTTTTGTTTTATTTTCTCTAAACATCTCTGCCACTAATACTGAAAATGAACTTAAGAAAACAATTTTTAAATTTTGGGAAGCTAGAAACAACCAAGACTTTGAAAAAATATTTTTTTATGAGAGCAAGATTGGAGCCTTAACAGGCTCATCATCAGATAATCATTTTTACGAAGACCCTCCGCCAGATTTTGAATCGGTAGTGAACTATTATTCAACAGTAAAATCTGATCTTACACCTAGCTTCATTAAGATCTACAAATTATCAGAAAATGTATACTTATCCCTATATTATTTGACAGGCAGATATGAATATTCAAATGGAAAAATCAATGATAATTATAAATCACGAGCATCTAACATATGGCTTTATGAGGATGAGGGATTCAAGCTTTATTATAAAAATTTCAATAAGTTAAAAGATGACCTTGTCCCAGAGGAAATTGGACCCTATCCTGTAAAGTAATAAATTAATGTTAATGATTAGATTGTTCCACAATTCAATAATTTTGCTTCTTATATTTTTTGTTTCATTAGTTCATGCTGATTCTATTGAAAAAATGCCCATCGAATATACATATGGCAAAGATAAGATGCAGGCTATCGATCTCTATCCAGGATCTTCAGATAAAGTTTTAATTTGGATTCATGGTGGTGGATGGTTAGTTGGAGACAAAAGAGCCGATAGATGGGTGCGAAGATTCCACAGACACTTTATCGATCATCAAAAATATAATGTTTTTATGATAGGTTATAGGGTTGGAAGGAATACGGCTCCTCAAGCTGTTGAAGATGTTATATGCGCATACCAAAAAATTGAGACTATTATTGATAATGAAAACTTTTCTTCAAATGATATTATTGTTGCAGGTGCAAGTGCTGGAGGGCATTTAGCTCTAATGCTAGGCCTTAATGAAGTAAAAAACACAGATGCATGTAAATACAATAAAAAACCTAAGGCAGTAGTAAATTTATTTGGGATTACAGATCTCCAAAAAACGTCTGACTATTTAGATGATAATAAATTTTTTACTCAATCCAATTATGTTAAATCATGGATATCTTCTAATGACTCACTATCGGATATGTCATATAGCTATTCACCTGTTAATCTGAATACAACCATTATTCCAAATATTCTTACAATTCACGGCACAGATGATAGCTGGGTCCCATATAATCAAGCAGAAATTCTTCATGAAAAATTAAAAGGCAATCACATACTGGTAACAATTGAAAAAGGCGGACATTATCGTTTTAAAAAAGATCAAAATGAATATATAGGTTCCAAAATAGATAAATTTCTAAAAGACAACTATAAGTTATAGTTGTATGAAAAAATTTATATATCTTTGTTTTATTTTTTTGCTATTTGGTTGCTCTCCAGCTGAAAAAAACTCTTACATACCTCCATTAAAATTTGTAAATATCTCAAATGAAATTGAAATTAATAAAGACCGACAAGAAGAGCTATTTAAGAAAATTAAATTAATACTAGGTGATAATGAAAAATATAATCTTAAATCCCATCAGCAAGATTCAATTGATTTTGATATTAAAATTATTGATATTGATGATGCTATCGATTGTGGACAAATGAACAATGAAAGGTATGTGGATTATATTAAAAGAATTTTTGACTCATCTTTGACTGCAACAGCTAAAGTAAAAATAGACAATCTTTTGAACTCAAAACTAGAATTGGTAATTTTTTATGATTTTATCTCATTAGAAACAGGAACAAGATGGAGGTTTAGCACTAACAAACCTAAAGAAATTCTAGTTGGCAACCCAGCGTATGGTCTTGATCCATACAGAGTATGCCAATCTACTGGAAATTTAGAAAAAGAATTCTTGAATTATTTTTCCAATAAATAAATCAAACCAGACTTAAATCTTTTACCAAAGAATGGTGACTCATGCTCGTGACCAGGGAAAACTTTAGTCTGAAATCTTATTTGATTGTTATTAAAAATTTCATCGATTTCTTTTTGAGGGACTCCATACAAAGAATCTAAACCGAGAGTTCCATGATCAAAATAAAATTTTTGGTCTGTAATCTTTTCTATACTTTCTTGTACATATTTTTTTATAGCCAAAGTGGTTTCCTTATCTCCACTAATTTCAACTGTATTAGTTTCTATCTTTACAGGCAATACAATATATTCACTAATTTGAATGCCAACCCAGTGAGTTGAGAAAGATCCAACAAATCCAAATAATTCAGGATATTCTAAACATAAATTAATTGATGATAGTCCCCCCATGCTTGCACCTATAACACCTAAATTATTCTTATTAAGGACCACATTAAATTTAGTTTCTATTGATGGTATTACTTCATTCACAATAAAGTTTGGGTAATCAAATTTTTTTGTATCAATAAAAGATTTATAAATATATTTTTTTAAACCTTTCTGAAAATACTGAATTGATTCTTTTGGGAAATACTCAGCATATCTTCTTGTCTCATCAATAATCTTGCCGTTATGACGTTTAGCGCTATCTATTGCGATAATTATTATATTAAGATTAAAACCTTCATCATAAAGCTCCTTGAAACTATCATCGATATTCCAAGACATACCGTTCCAAGAATCCTCTTCTGAGAAAAGCTCCTCACCATCATTCATGATAATAAATTTAGTTTCCGAATTTATATCTTTTTTTGTAGGTGTTGGATAATATATTTGTACTTTTCTTATATTTGATTCGCTATTTATAAAGATTTCCTCGATATTGCCAAAAGACAACTCTGCAAAAAGGATTGGAACACTCATAGTACAGAGTATAAAAATTTTTATATTTTTCATTGATTCTCAGAATTTTGAAAAGCTTTTTCGATCCAAGGAATTCTATCTTCAGGACCCCCAAACAAATCAGGATCCTTTAGAACTTCAGTCAGTGGAAGAGATCTATTTTCACCTTTTGGCCAATCAACAAGTTTTCTTTTTAAACTATCAGCAATATTACTATTTTCTGCAATTATATTAGTTGTTTCTAATGGATCCTCCTTGATATTAAACAAATATATTTCATCGGAATATAATATTAATTTATAAGGCATATCTATTATTGCAGTTGCATCACCAACAACATTTATTACACTATATTTAGTTGGTTCTGTTTGTCCTTTTTCAAAAAGATCATCAATCTTAGACCTTCCGTCAGTAACGACATTTTTCTTATAACCAACTAATTCAAGCAAGGTTGGCATAACATCAATCATAGATATAAAATGTTCACTTTTTTTCCCTTCAAGTTTATTTGGCCACCAAATAACAGCTGGTACGCGTATACCTCCCTCTGAAATAGACATTTTTCCTTTTTGTAATGGAAAATTACTACTACCACCATCAAAATTACTACAAAGCCACTCTAGTACGTCAACACTCAATGGTCTTTGCCAATTACACATGCCAAGTTTGTTTGGTAGATTTAAAAAGTTTGGTCTAATCTCGCTATTCGGTATAAGACCGCCATTATCGCTTGCAAAAAGAATAATTGTATTATCAATAATATTTGCCTCTTCTAATGATTGGATAATTGAGCCAATGGCTTGATCCATCTCAGAAACCATGGCTGCATGAATCTTTCTTTTTTCATCTAAAATTTCAGAGTACTTTTCTATTGATTCATAGGGTGCTTCATTTGGTGTATGCGGAGCTCCAAAGTTAATATTCAGAAACAAAGGAAATTTGCCATCATGCCTTTCTATTATTTTAATAGCATCATCTCTAATAAGATGAGTTGTGTAACCATCCTCTCTTATGCCTTCCTCATTTCTTTGCCAATCATGACCACCACCATGGTTGTGATCCCAATAACCAATTCCTCCCTGAAGATATCCGTAAAAGTAATCAAAACCCCTTCGAGTAGGAAAGTAGTCAGGTGTATATGCACCTAAGTGCCATTTCCCTAAAAGATAATTCTTATAACCTAATTCTTTTAGATATTCAGGTAGTATTTTTTCTTCCAAACTTAAGCCAAGCTTTTGATTTTTAGAAATTGTAAACTTCCGCTTAGAGTGTTTCCTAAGTCTTTAAAAACATATGTTATAGCATACTTTAGCTGTGTTACCATCTCTTTTTGTAAGGGTGAATTGTGAAGTGCTACCTGTAGATCCAACAGTATAAACTGCCTTGTTAGTTAATCCGGTTAGAGCTGTACTAGCA
>OZSS01001051.1_pt1 | contig 13045 bp, 9 predicted proteins | sample 1779911 | NCBI WGS metagenome assembly OZSS01 (sample SAMEA2603589, study PRJEB24840) | metagenome | biome: Water; feature: Photic zone; material: Seawater sample | place: Mediterranean Sea | collected 2013-11-12 | depth 10 m | reverse complement strand
CTGTCAGCCTCATCTGATAAAAATCCTGATTTTGAAATACCACAGGACATAAATCCTAGCTCTTTTGATTTTAATTTAATAAACTCTGTATAGTTATTTTTTAGATCCATTTTTTAGTCAAAAAGATCTTTTTGAGTTTTATTTGGCGCTAGATTTAAATGTTCATAGGCTTTGGTAGTAACTTCTCTTCCTCGAGGTGTTCTTATAATAAAACCCTGTTGAATCAAAAAAGGCTCATACACCTCTTCAATTGTTTCTGCTGTTTCAGAAACCGCAGTTGATAATGTATTAATCCCAATTGGTCCTCCATTAAATTTTTTAATTATTGTATCCAGAATTTTATTATCCATTTCGTCAAGACCAAATTCATCAACACTAAGTGACTCTAAGGCATACTTAGTTATTTCTAAATCAATCTTTCCAGTTCCCTTTATTTGAGCAAAATCTCTAACTCTTCTAAGTAGTGAGTTGCAAATTCTTGGTGTCCCACGACTTCTCCCTGCAATTTCATCAGCAGCAAAGTCTTCAATTGGGATATTTAAAATTTCTGCACTTCTATTAATAATTTTTGATAATACATTTTTATTATAATATTCGAGACGATTGTTAATACCAAATCTAGCTCGCATGGGAGCTGTCAACAATCCTGATCTAGTTGTGGCTCCTATAAGAGTGAATTGATTGAGATTAATTTGAACTGATCTTGCATTCGGGCCAGTCTCAATCATAATATCAATTTTATAATCTTCCATTGCCGAATATAAATATTCTTCAACTACAGGCGATAATCTGTGAATTTCGTCGATAAATAAAACATCTCTGTCCTCTAAACTAGTAAGTAATCCTGCCAAATCACCAGGCTTATCAATGACTGGGCCTGATGATACCTTTAACCCAACACCAAGTTCATTTGCTAAAATATGTGCCAAAGTAGTTTTACCCAGTCCAGGTGGTCCGTGCAATAAGGTATGGTCCAAGGCATCTGAACGTTGATTCGCTGCTTCAACAAATATCTTTAGATTGTCAATAACACTTTTTTGACCATTAAAATCAGAAAACTCTAGAGGCCTAAGAGCTTTGTCAATTTCTACTTCTTCAGGGTTTAAATTTTCTTTAGTTGGGTCCAAAGATTCATTCATACCCAAATATAAGTATTCAAATTTAATGCTCTGTTATTTTTTCTCCTTTAGCAATTGGTGTTGATTGTGGAACAAAATCTTGGTTTTTTCCGGGTTTACTGTAATCATATGCCCATCGAAAAACTTCAGGAATTTTTCCAGGCCAATTTCCGTGAATATGCTCGACTGGTGCTGTCCATTCTAAGGTATTAGAATTCCAAGGATTTTTTTCAGCTTTTTTTCCATAATACATACTATGAAAGAAATTAAACAAAAATATCAATTGAGCAAGACCAGTTACTAATGCGAATACAGTTATTAAAACATTTATATCTGCTAAATCATCAAAATATGGAAAAGCGGTATTTGTATAATATCTCCTCGGAAGGCCAGCCATTCCTATGAAATGCATTGGGAAGAAAATACCATAGGCACCAACCGCAGTTACCCAAAAGTGTACATAACCCAAGGTTTTGTTCATCATTCTTCCCCACATTCTTGGAAACCAATGATAAACACCTGCAAACAAACCATATAGAGCAGAAATACCCATCACTAAGTGGAAGTGAGCAACAACAAAATAAGTATCATGAACATTTATATCAAGAGCACTGTCACCAAGAATAATTCCTGTTAACCCTCCTGTTATAAAAGTAGAAACAAGACCAATTGAAAACAGCATAGCAGGATTAAACTGTAAGTTACCTTTCCATAAAGTAGCTATATAATTAAACGCTTTAACAGCAGAAGGAATAGCAATTAGTAGTGTTGTGAAAGTAAAAACAGATCCCAAGAAAGGATTCATTCCGGTGATAAACATATGGTGTCCCCAAACAATGGTAGACAAAAATGCTATTGCTAAAATTGAGGCTACCATCGCTCTGTATCCAAATATTGGTTTCCTAGAATTAGTTGCAATAATTTCAGATGTTATTCCAAGGGCAGGAAGTAATACAATATATACTTCAGGGTGACCTAAAAACCAAAATAAGTGTTCAAATAAAACAGGGGATCCACCTTGATAATGCAATACTTCACCTTGAACAAAAATATCTGAAAGGAAAAAAGATGTTCCAAAACTTCTATCCATTATCAAAAGTAAGGCGGCAGAAAGTAGTACTGGAAATGATATTACACCAATAATCGCAGTTATAAAAAATGCCCAAATTGTTAAGGGAAGTCTAAACATAGTCATCCCTTTGGTTCTTAAATTTAAAACTGTCACAATGTAATTTAGGGACCCTAATAGTGAAGAGGCAATAAAAAATGCCATAGAAACTAACCATAGTGTCATACCCAAACCAGAACCTGGTTGTGTTTGAGGAAGTGCACTCAAAGGAGGATAAATTGTCCAACCTGCTGCTGCAGGACCAGCCTCAACAAATAATGATGCAACCATTATGGCACTGGATATAAAAAATAACCAAAAAGCAATCATATTTAAGAAGCCAGATGCCATATCTCTTGCTCCGATTTGGAGTGGAATTAAGAGATTACTGAAAGTTCCACTCAATCCTGCTGTTAATACAAAAAACACCATAATAGTACCATGTATTGTGACAAGTGCTAAATATATGTTTGGATCCATCACACCGTCAGGAGCCCATCGGTCTCCTAAAAATAAATTGAAAATAGAAAAGGATTCTTCAGGCCATGCAAGTTGGATTCTAAAAAGCAATGACATTAAAACACCTATGATTCCCATTACAATTACACCAGTAATAAAATATTGCTTAGCAATCATTTTGTGGTCTTGACTAAAAATCCATTTAGTCAAATAAGTTTCCTCGTGATGATGGTGTTCATCGTTGTGATCTGTATTGTTATTTAAAGCTATTGACATAATATTTCTTTTATTGAATAGTCTCAGAAAATGTTGACTGAGATGCTAACCATTTATTAAAATCTTTTTCTGATTCAACTATAATTTTCATCTGCATGTTATAGTGGGATGAACCACATATTTTAGCACACAAAAGTAAATAATCAAATTGATATGGATCCAATGATTCTTCACCTTTTGCAATTAACTCTTGGCTATTTTCGTACCTAATTTTATTAATTCTTTCAACTTTAGATACAACATCCGCATTCATTCTCATATCAGCAGTAGTAACAGTGGGCGTAAATGAGAATTCTGTAACCATTCCAGGAACACAATTCATTTGTGATCTAAAATGAGGCATGTAAGCTGAGTGTAAAACATCTTGTGAACGAAACTTAAAAATCACTTGCCGGTCTACTGGAAGGTGAAACTCCTGTGTAACCACAATATCGTCTAACCCATTAGGATCAGATGAATCTATTCCAACAATATTTCGTCCATCAAAGTCATTCAGAAATCGAACATTAGCATCTCCCAAAACATTATCTTCACCAGCATAACGTGCTTTCCAATTCCACTGTTGAGCGTACAATTCAATGACAAGCGCATCCTCATCGTCATCAAAATTCATAATATCACTCCAAGTATTCATTCCATAAAAAATTAAAATAAACAAGGTTATTGCTGGTATAATTGTCCATATAAATTCAAGTTTATTGTCATGAGTAATAAATGATGCTTTTCTTCCCTTAATACCCCTAAACCTGAATGCAAAATAATGTAAAAGGGCTTGAGTTACAGTTTGAACAAAAAGTATTAAGGCAAATGATATCCAAAGCAATGTATCATATGTGTATCCATGCTCAGATGCGGACTCTGGCAGTAAAACTTTTGTATAACTAGCAAAAGAATAGATCGTTACAACATAAATAAATGCAAGAAATAAAAACATAAGCTTACCTTGCATATCATTATCTTTCTCCGAAGCTATTTGAGATTCATCGCGTTTAACACCAAGGTTTGAAACTTCAAAAATCTTAGATATTTGCCATACTGAAATAGCTAGAAGTAAAACTGCAATTGCTATGAGTAGAATAGTCATTAATTTATTTTTTTCATTTTAGTGTGGATAAACAAATTTTTTACTTTCGGTATTAAATGGATCACCTGATGCTTCCAACTGCGCCTTGGTCAAGGAAGAAAAAACTACATACATAAAAATTCCTCCAAAAAACATAATTGAACCAATTTCAGGGATGCCAATAAACCACTGATCACCAACAGCAGAGGGCATTATCATATTGAAAACATCTATATAATGACCAGTCAATATTATGATACCAGCCATGACAATAATCCAATTGGATCTCTTGAAATTGCTACTAATCAACATCAAAAAAGGGAAAATTAGATTTAGAACTACCATCCCCCAAAAAGGAATGGCATAATCTTCAATTCTAGAAATAAAATAGACGACCTCTTCAGGAATATTTGAATACCATATTAACATAAATTGGGAAAACCATAGATAAGCCCAAAAAACGCTAAAACCAAACATAAATTTCGCCAGATCATGTAAGTGATTACTATTAACATCTGTGATGTATCCACTAGACTTGAGATATATTGAAATTAAAGCTATTGTCGTTACCGCTGATACTACCATACTTGCGAAAACATACCAACCAAAAAGTGTGCTAAACCAATGAGGATCGATTGACATTATCCAATCCCAGGACATCATTGATTCCGTCACTAAAAAAAATACTAGAAAAACAGCTGAAAGTTTAAAATTTTTAATGTGATTTTTATTGTCATTTGCACTATCCTGAGCAATGGATAACTTACGAGATACATATCTGTAAATTACCCAACCAGAAAGGTATATCACAGCCCTAATCAAGAAAAATCCTGAGTCTAGATACCCACTTTTGGCTTTTATAATTTTATCATGCTCAACTACTTCAGGGTCCATCCAAATAAATAGATGATTAAAATGCATGACTGAAAGAATTAGAATTATAATTACAAAAATTCCACCAGGCAATAAATAACCAGTTATGCCTTCCATTACCCTAAATAGCAAAGGTGACCAACCTGCCTGGGAAACTCTTTGAATTGCATAAAATGCTAGTGTACCTAAAGAAATCATAAAAAAGAAAAAAGCTGCGACATAAATAGCAGCCCACGGGCGATTTGCTAATTGGTGAAACACGTGTTCATCGTGAGACATAACATGTCCATTTTCGTGATATGAACTATGGTTTTTTTCATTATGCGAATCATAGTCTTCTGAATGAGAATCATAACCAGATTTGGCAATCATTTCCTTTGACTCTTCAATTGTTTTTGGTGAAGAATAGAAGCCATATCCAATGCCTATTAGTCCAAAAAGCACAAACGCTAATGATAAGTTTTTAATATTTTTTGAAACTATATACATATTACTTTTTTTCTAATTCTTCTCTGAGCTTCATGACATATTGTGCAATTTGCCATCGTTCTTCTTCGTTAACTTGACCAGAGTGAGATCCCATTAGATTAATCCCATACATTAGTACATGATAAATCGAGCCCTCCGAAATATCACGATCTGCATAGCTTGGAATACCTAAAAACTTTTCTCTTTGCATCAAAATTCCCATTCCATCTCCTTTAGAGCCGTGGCAAACAGAACAGTATATTTCGTAAAGTTCTTTACCAACTGATAAGTTATTTTCATTTATTTCCAAGGGGGATTTTAAATTTAATTTAGCACTTTCGTAACCATCAATATTATCTTCATATTCATATGGCTGCCAACCTCTTGGTATTGATTTTTCAACAGGCTCTTGTGCCTCAATTCCATTTGAAAAAGCATCGGACTCTTGATAGGTTTTATATCCAATAGATTCATACATGTTAGGAAAGTATTGATAGTTTGGTTTTGAAGGATCAAAACACGAAACAAACATCGCTGTTATAATAATTAAGATAATATGTACTGAGTTTAACTTCATTTATTTTAATTATCTAAAACATAATTATGTAATTGCTCAAACGAAATATCACCACTCTTGAACTTTTGTTTTGCAGAGATAATTTTTGATTTGATATTTTCTAGTTTTTTATTAATTTTTTCGTATTCAGGGTGTTTATTACTAACTAAACTTTTTGATGAACTCCAATATTTTCTAAATATTTTTAATCCAGTATTCTTGGCATACTGTGAGCCTCTCCCTTTTGTAAATTGAATTCTCAAATTTGAGCTTCCATCAGAATACTTTCTTGAATGAAAGACAAATCCAGCTGAAACCTGCAAAGAATCATTCAGCTCCACAATTTGATCGACAGGAACAGGTTTATCTTCAACTAAATCAATATCATAATAGTCGGTTTGTTTAATAATTGACAATAATTTTTTTTGATCATTAAATGACAAAATTTGTATTAAAAACTTGTCATCAGTGGTTTCAGGAATTGGATTTTCAGCTTTTTTAAATGGCCATAAACTACTCCTAACGTAAAATGTAATTACCATTAGGTGGGCAGCAAAAAATACTGTTAATTCAAATATTACAGGTACAAATGCTGGAAGATTTTCAATAAGCGTAAAACTTGGTTTTCCTCCAATATTTTGAGGCCAATCAACAATCATTATATAATTGATCATGAGAATGGCAAAAGTAAAACCAATAAACCCATAAATGAAGGCGGCTATCGCGATTCGAGTTGGCTTTAAATCAAGAGCATGATCTAATCCGTGAACTGGAAAAGGAGTAAAAACATCATTTATAGCAACCCCTTTGGATTTCAGGATTTTGACAGCTGATAATAGCTTGTCATCATCATCATATATAGCATGTATGTGTTTATTTGCCATTATTATCTCTAAGTTTTTTATAGTTATCGCCTGATGATTTTAATATTGTTTTAACCTCTGCTTGGGCAATTACAGGAAATGTCCTTGAGTATAGGAGAAATAAAACAAAGAAAAAGCCAATCGTACCAAGAAATATCCCTATTTCAACAAATTCTGGTGAAAACTGTGTCCATGATGATGGTAAATAATCTCTGTGAAGGGATGTTACAATGATTACAAACCTTTCAAACCACATTCCAATATTTACAACAATTGAAATAATAAAAGAAAAAGTAATACTGGTCCTCAATTTCTTGAACCACATTAACTGCGGTGAAAATACATTACATGTCATCATTGCCCAGTATGCCCACCAATAGGGACCTGTTGCTCTATTTAGAAAAGCGTACTGTTCATATTCAACTCCAGAATACCACGCAATAAAGAGTTCCGTTATGTAGGCACAACCTACAATTGATCCAGTAATCATAATTACAATATTCATCAATTCAATATGCTGAAGTGTGATGTAATCTTCTAAGTTGCAAACCTTTCTCATGACTAAAAGCAGGGTTTGAACCATTGCAAATCCTGAAAAGATTGCACCTGCAACAAAATAAGGAGGAAAAATTGTGGTATGCCAACCAGGAATTACAGATGTTGCAAAGTCAAATGATACAATTGTATGAACAGACAAAACTAACGGAGTTGCTAAACCTGCTAACACTAGTGATACTTCTTCAAATCTTTGCCAGTCCTTCGCTCTACCACTCCATCCAAAACTTATAAGACTATATATTTTTTTCTGAAAAGGTTTTACGGCTCTGTCTCGAATCATTGCAAAATCTGGCAATAGGCCTGTCCACCAAAAAACCAATGAAACTGTTAGGTAAGTAGAAATTGCAAAAACATCCCAGAGCAGAGGCGAATTAAAATTAACCCATAATGAACCAAACGTATTTGGTATTGGGACAATCCAATAAGCAAGCCAAGGTCTACCCATATGAATCACAGGGAATAAACCAGCTTGGATTACAGAAAAAATTGTCATGGCTTCAGCAGATCTGTTAATCCCCATTCTCCACTTTTGTCTGAAAATAAGTAATACCGCAGAAATTAAAGTACCTGCGTGACCGATACCAACCCACCAAACAAAGTTTGTAATATCCCAAGCCCAATTAACTGTTTTATTAACACCCCAAGTTCCAATTCCAGTTGAGATCGTATAAATAATACAACCTATTCCCCACAAGAAAAGTCCTAATGAAATAATAAACACAATCCACCACTGTTTATTTGCTGAGCCTTCAATAGGCCGCGCAATATCAACTGTAATCTGGTGATAAGATTTATTACCAGTTACTAATGGTGCTCTGATCGGTGCTTCGTAGTGAGAACCCATATATTAAGTTTTTTTCATTTTGCCATTATTTCTAACCTTGGTATGATAAAAAACATTTGGTTTTGTACCTACATATTCAAGTAGATGATAAACTCTATCATCTTTACTTCTTTCAAAAACTTCACTTTTTTCATTATTAATATCTCCAAACTTTAAAGCACCCGTTGAGCATGCAGCAGAGCATGCAACAGCGTCATTAAATTCATTTGCATTAGCCTCTCTTCCCTCATTTTTAGCTTTTAAGATTATAGCTTGAGTTGATTGAATACAGAACGAACATTTTTCCATTACTCCTCTTGAACGAACAACCACGTCTGGATTTAAGACCATTTTGCCTAAATCATCATTCATATGGAAATCAAACTCTTCGTTATTATTGTATAAAAACCAGTTAAATCTTCTGACCTTATAAGGGCAGTTATTAGCACAATATCTTGTTCCAACACATCTGTTGTAAGCCATGTGATTTTGCCCCTGTCTTCCATGTGAAGTAGCAGCAACAGGACAAACAGTCTCGCAAGGTGCATTATTACAATGTTGACACATAACCGGTTGAAATACAACCTGGGGGTTTTCATTTGGATCTTCTAATTCTCCAAATACATTCAAAGATTCTACTAGGCCATCAATATTTTCTTTCTTTTCTTTATCTTTTTCAAAAGACACATCCGAAGAATAATATCTATCTATTCTTAACCAATGCATGTCTCTTGATTTTCTTATTTCTCTCTTTCCCACCACAGGGACATTATTTTCAGCATGACATGCAATTACACATGCGCCACAACCAGTACATGCATTCAAATCAATGGATAATTTGAAGTGATGACCAATTGATCTGTCAAACTCTTCCCAAATGTTTACCTCTTTTTTATTTACAGCCGTTTCGATATGGTTTTTAGAGACTACTGGTATTGCATTCCAATAATTTTTTGGCTTTGTGTTGTATGTCTCAAGGGTTGTTTCTTTGATAATATCTCCTCGACCCATCAGAGTATTATGTAACTGGACACAAGCAAATTCATGAATTTCATAAACTGGTTTAATATTTACAAATTGAAGCTTTGAAAAATTATTGTATAGTCTAAAGGCATTTTGACCTGTCTTCATTTCAGTTTTGAGGCCTTGAGTTCGGCCATAACCGAAAGATATCCCAACAGTTCCTTTTGCTTGTCCAGGTTGAATAATTACTGGGATTTTAACTTCTATTTCATCACAACTAACCGATGCGTAGTTGCTATTTAATGCACCATTAGATTCATTGTAATTTTTTAAACCGATATTATCAGCATCGAATTTGGATACTGTTAAATAATTATCCCATGAAACTCTAGAAATTGGATCTGGGAATTCTTGAAGCCATGGGTTATTTGCTTGTTGACCATCACCCATTCCGGGTTTTGAGTAAATAATTAATTCAAAGCCATTAGATTTATCAGAAAGTAAGCTTTCAATATGTGATGTAAAATTTAAATTACTGTTGGGCTTAAGCTGAATTTTACTATCCTTTGAATAAACTCCATCATGAAGAACTTTATTCCATATTATTCCATTCTTTAAAACATTTGATTCCCAATTGGTTCTAATTTCATCATAATACGAATTTTCAGAACCTGACCATTTCATCAAACATTCTTCAAACTGCCTGGTGTCAAAAAGTGGTTTTATAGTGGGTTGACATAAGCTATACTCCCCATTGATAAATTCGAAATCACCCCAAGACTCAAGATAATGAGGACACGCAGCAACATATTTTGATTCAGCAGATGTCTCATCCATTTTCATTGAAAAATTTACTGAAAAATCAACTTTAGATAACAAAGATTTAAAGTCCATCTCGTCAGGTAGGGAGTAAACTGGATTAACACCACTCATTATGATTCCACCAAGCTTACCATTTTCATAATCTTTGATAATATTGTTAAGCTTTTTGTGATCACCTTTTCTGAGCATAGAAACCTTAGATCTACTTTTGACTTCACTTTTTAGAATTTCATTTATTCTAAAAGAAATTATTTGAGAGTCGATGTCATCGAGACCACAAAGTACAACAGAGCCTTTACCATTAGAAACCAATTCATCAATTAAAAGATCTAGCTTTTGTTTCAATGAATCTTCAAGATTAGGAACAGATAAACTATTGGATTCTAACTTGTTGTATATATAGGCTAAAACGTGTTTTTGTCCTGTAGGTTTCAAAGGAATTCTAACATCGGCGTTTGATCCAGTAATAGACATATTAGATTCAATCTGAATATGTCTTGACATTTTAGCTTTTCCATTGTTATTTTTCTTAGGTACTCTGTTTTTTACATAGTCTTTATCATAACTTGAACCCATCCAATCTCCAAGAAAATCCGCTCCAATTGATAAAATAAAGTTAGCTTTATCAAGATTATAAAAAGGAAGTGCTCTTACTCCATATATGATTTCATGAGCGTCTAAAACTGCTGTTTCAGAAACGGCATCGTACTCTATGTGTTTTACATTTTTGAATTTTTTGGTAAAAGATTCAATTACTTTTTTTGATGTCGGACTTACAATTGTGTTAGTAAGGAGGTATACATTCTTACCAGCATCATCTGATTTTTTTAAATGCGAAACCAGTTGATCATCAAGATTTTGCCAAGAAATATCTTCACCATTGAAGACTGGACCTTGAACCCTTCCGCTGTCATACATAGATAACACTGATGAGTGAACTCTTGCATTCCCAAATCCATGATATTTAGATAATTTATTGCTTTCGATTTTAATCGGCCTTCCTTCACGAGTTTTTACTAAAATATTGGCAGCATCATAACCATCGAACATTGTGGTTGCATAATAGTTTGCAATTCCAGGCCTTATTCTCTCAGGTTGAATAACGTATGGTACGGATTTGTGAACCGGACCTTCACAACTTGCTAGTACTGCAGCTGATGTACTAAAGCCAAGATATTTGAGAAAATCTCTTCTGTTTGTAGAACTCTGTACCAATTCATCGCTCATTTCTAAGTCGATTGGAAGCTTTTCTGCAAACTCATTATGCTTTAAGTCTGTAATATCTAAGCTATTAGATAACTCAACCTCACTTTTCCAATATTTTTTTTCTCTACTCATTTAAAATCAATAATGACACTTGCCACATTCTAGCCCTCCCATTTGTGCAATGGTTAACTTCTCTACTCCGTATTTTTTTGATAACTCTTCATGAATCTTAGTATAATAATCATTGTCTTTAACTTTTACTTCAGATTCTCTGTGACAATTGATACACCAACCCATGGTTAAAGATGAATGCTGATAAGCAATTTCCATTTCCTCTACTGGACCATGACAAGTCTGACACTCAATTCCTGCAACATTTACATGCTGGGAATGATTGAAATAGACATGGTCAGGAAGATTATGAATTCTTATCCATCTTACAGGTTCAGTTTCTCCAGTATACTGTCTAGTTTCTTCGTCCCATCCAACAGCTTTGTATAATTTTTTTATTTCGTTTGTATAAAACTCTTTTGTGTAACCCTTTTCTAAATCTTCTTCTCCATTATATTCTGCAATATTTTGATGGCAATTCATACAAACATTCAATGATGGAATACCAGAATGCTTGGAAACTCTTGCTGATGAATGACAATATTGACAATCAATTTCATTAGCACCTGAATGTATTTTGTGTGAATAATGAATGGGTTGAACTGGCATGTAGCCTTGGTCAACTCCAATTTGCATCAACCAACCATAAGCAAAATAAGCACTGGATAGTAGAAGAAAAACGACACTAGAAAAAACTAGAAATTGATTTTTCAAGAAAAGTTTCCAAACTGGCTCTGAGAAAATTTTAGTTTCCTTTTTTTCTATATGAATTCCATTATTGGCAGCAATCGCTCTCAGGGTTTTATTAACCAAGAACAACATAACAACAAGCACAACCAAAACGATAACAAGAATTACAAGAACTAAATCTTGAGAAAAAGAGCTAGTAGTGCCTGTAGCTTGAGGAACCACAGCACTAGCTGCAACAGCAACTGGTTCTGGTACATAATCAGTGTATGCTAGTATGTTGTCAATATCCTCATTGGAGAGTTGAGGGAAAGCATTCATTGCAGCTTTATTCCACTCCTCCCAGATTGCAACAGCTCGTTCATCGCCGGATTTAATCATGGCTGAACTATTTTTGATCCATGTATATAGCCATTCTCTTTCGTATTTTTCAGAGACACCGGCTAGTGCAGGACCGATAAGATTTTTGTTTAACTTATGGCATGCAGCACAATTTGCATTAAATAAAGATTTTCCTTTTGAAATGTCAACATCCTGACTATGAGCATTTAAGGAGATAAATAGTAGGAGAAAAAAAGCAGCAAAATTTTTTATAACATTTTTTAGAAAAAGAACGTTATTTTTACCTTTGTAATTGTTGTAGTTTCTAGCCTTCAAAAATTAAAAAAAAAAGGTTAATTTTTTAATCGCATAAAGATACTAAACAAATTATAATATTTAAAAAAAATACAGATATAATTTTAATAATTTTTAGTAAAAGTATAAATGATCGTAATGCACAAAATAATGTATATAATTTTACTGTTAATCAGTACTTTAAGTTTTGGTCAAGAAATTAATAATGAAATAAGTAAAAGTGAGGACTTTAAAAAGCTATTGAATTTATACAAAATTGCTAATCAAGAAAAGTATAATGTTGACTATTACTCAATACAAATCTATAATGGAAACTACAGAGAAGCTGACTCACTATTTAAATTCTCAAAAGGTTTTTTTATTTCAGATTCTATTTATTTATTTTATGAAACTCCAAATTATAAAGTTCAGGTCGGGAAGTTTTGGGATAAATTAAAGGCACAGAAAAAACTTAA
>OZSS01001050.1_pt1 | contig 13058 bp, 12 predicted proteins | sample 1779911 | NCBI WGS metagenome assembly OZSS01 (sample SAMEA2603589, study PRJEB24840) | metagenome | biome: Water; feature: Photic zone; material: Seawater sample | place: Mediterranean Sea | collected 2013-11-12 | depth 10 m | reverse complement strand
AAATATTCCTCGGGAAATGAATTTACCAAAAAAATATTAAAACAAATTTTTCCTAAAATTAATCCATTTCAAATTAATTAACCCAAAACCTTTATAAAAACTATCTCGCAAAATATTCCTGAATTTTCAAAAAAATACAAAGTAAATGTATCGAGTTTTCTTTTCTCTTTCCTAAATATATCTCTTTCTTCAAAAAGAAAATTTTCTCCCATGAATTCACTAGGACTTTGGAATGCTATTACTTATGTGGGTCAAATATCAGAAAATGAGCAAAATAAGATTAATATAAATGTTAAATTTTTAGATAAAATCAGCAGCAGTGCAAAAAAACTCTCTTTAAACTTTAAAGATAATATGATGAGGTTTGAAAAAAAAATAAAATAAATTAATATTTATCAATGAGTAATTTTTCCAGCAAATTCGCAGATCGCAAAATTGGACCAAAATTTCTCGATGCTATTAACCAAAATTATCAAAATCAAATTTATAAACCTCGACTCTACGAGGATAAGATAAATTTTGACCGTCTGAGAATGTACCGATTACAGAGAGTACAAGAACAACTTCGTTTAAATAATGTGGGAGCATGTATTTTATTTGATCCCATTAATATTAGATATGCAACTGATAGCAGAAATATGAGCTTATTTACAATGCATGAACTGGTTCGTTTTGTATTTATTTCTGCTAATAACAAAGTGATTTTATTTGATTATCCTAAAAGTGAACACCTTTCTAATCACCTTTGTACAATTGATGAAATAAGAGAAGTAGTAAGTTGGGATTTTTTTTCTGCAAATAATTTTGTAGATAAAAATGCAAAACAATGGGCTGGAATTGTTCAAGATTTAATGCGTGAACATTCGCCTGATAACAACAGGCTAGCCATAGATGTATCTGACCCTGTTGGAATTCAAATGCTTCTCAAACAGTTTGATGTTGAAATATTAAATGCTCAAAAGATAGTTGAAACCGCCAGATCAATTAAATCAGAAGATGAGTTAGTATGCATGAAGGCCTCTATTGAAACAGCTGAAAAAGGAATGTGGCTGATGAAAGAAAAATTACATGCTGGAATGACGGAGGAAGAACTCTGGTCATATATGCATAAGGTTAATATTGAAAGTGGGGGTGAGTGGTTCGAGACTCGTCTATTAGTATCTGGCCCAAGAACAAATCCATGGCTTCAAGAATGTAGTAATCGTGTGATTGAAGCAGGTGATGTAGTAGCTTTTGATACTGATATGGTTGGGCCCTATGGTTATTGTGCTGATATATCTCGAACCTTTGTTGAGGGAAATAAGTTTAATGATGAACAAAGAAGGCTTTATGATTTAGCCTTGGAACATATTAACCACAACAAGTCTTTGATTAAAGCTGGTTTAAACTTTCGAGAATTTGCAGAACAATCTTGGAAGTTACCTGATAATTGTTATGACAATCATTATCCTTGTATTATCCATGGCGTGGGATTATGTGACGAGTGGCCTTTTGTTGCCTACCCCAATAAAGATTTTAGTAACTCTGATTACTCTGCCCATTTTGAAGAAAATATGACTATTTGTGTTGAGAGTTATATTGGAGAGGTTGGCGGAAAAGAAGGTATAAAACTTGAGGATCAATTCTTGGTAACTAAAGATGGGCTTGAACAGTTGAGTTCATTTCCTTATGAACAATCAAACTAAAGGTTATTTTCTAAAGAAAATTTTTAAATTTTACTAGATATCCAGTTTTTTAAATCAGCCTCTGAACCTAAGCCGATTTTAGTATCAACTATAGAACCGTCTTTGAATAAAATCATTGTTGGAATACTTCTTATACTAAAATTTGCTGGTGCTTGAGGGTTTTCATCAATATTAATTTTTTTGATCGAAATTTTATCTCCCATCTCTGAGGCAATATTATCTAACATGGGAGCTATTGCCTTACAAGGGCCACACCATTCAGCCCAAAAATCCACTAAAACAGGTGTATTTTTTGAATATTCCATAACCTTCTCTTGAAAGTTACCATCATCAATTTGTTCTACTAACATAATTTATATATGGGAATTATTATTGGTTTTTCAAATATAATTCTTTTGTTCCCACATGTGGATTAACACTAAAAGTTTCATATCCATATAATTTTCCTTCAATAGAGCAATTAATCCAATAATCTTGGATGTTAAAAATATCAGGATAATGATTAAGAGATTTATTTCTGATCAAGTGACATCCCTGGAATCGTGTGTTGTGATTGATTGATGGAAAATTGATAATATTTTTATTTTTCATATCTAAATCAAAGATTTCACTATTTGAATTTACAAGTAGTAGATTTTCAACATTCTCATTTTCATTAAAAAAATTTATGGATTCTTTTATTTCATTTACAAAAGTCTCTTGCCATAAATTATCAGTATTTAAAACTAATAAATCATCATTTTGTATTTTTTTTATAGCGCCCCCTGTTCCTAGAATGTTGGGTTCATGAGATATAAAAATATCTATGTAATTTTCTTTGATGTAACTTTCTAAGATTTGGTTTTGATAATGTGTATTAACAAAAATTCTTTGATGAGAAATTTTTTGTGCTATTTCTATTGCATAATCAATAAGCATTTTCTGGTTTATCTTGAGCATAGGTTTAGGAATATTTTTTGTTAAATCATCCATTCGGTTTCCATAACCAGCAGCTAATACTAAAATATTCACTTATTTAGTTTTTTTATAAATATACATAAAAATTTCTCTTAAGTCCCAAAAACGTAAATATTCAACATGTTTAAAAATCTGCTTCCAAGTTTCTGTTCTATATTTTTTTAAATACTTAGGCTTTCCAGTATCAAATAGTTGTACCCAGTTTCCTAAAATTCTTAAATTTCTTAATAAACTTACAAGATGAATGCTCTCTTTGAACTCTTTTAAATTTATATTCTGTTTTTTTGCATAAATTCTCATCAATCTTTCTTCTGTAATTTGTGAGTAAGACCTTCGTGCATCAAAAATTAATGATGCTATGTCTAAATGAGGATGATTGTAATGTAAGTCTTGATGATCAATGACATATAAGAGACGCTTATAGTAAATAAGATTTTCTAAGAAAAAGTCTCCATGTGTAAGAACTGGTTTATATTTTTGTTGTTTTTCAGTATTTTTCTTTAATGAAAATACAATCAGTTTATTTAAATAAAAACCAATTTCAATCTTATGGTCATAATGTTGAATATATTTTCTAATGCCCCTGACGGCATCATTTAGTAAATTTGAGAGAGGTTTTGTTTTAATATCGGATATTTTTTTTTTAGTATTTTGTAAATTTATAATAGCTTGAGTTGCTAGAGGAAGTATTTGCTTCATATAATTTTTTTTAAAATATCTTGCTGCATTCGTAGTTGGAAAATAATCCATTATTACAAATTTATGACTACGGCTAAGATCTATAATACTAGGGGTATTTACATTTTGTTTTATTAATACCTCCGTGGCTTTTACATATTTTTTAAAATCATTAGGTTTGTTTTGAAATGATAGTAATAAAAGTTTTTTATTTGCAGTTTTACAAAGTTTAAATACTTTATCTGAAGCATCAGACTCAAAATTAATAAAACCTCCAACTTTAAAATTCTTACTTGAAAGATGTTTTTTTATTTTTATTAAATTTAATTTATTTTCTGGAGCCATTTGTTGTTACGAGATTGAATTTTAATTTCCCTAATTTTATTTTTCAAATCAATTTTGATAAATAAGGCCTCATCGAAATATTTGCTTTTTAAAGCTTCTAGAGGCCATTCAATAAAAATACAATTATTCAAAAGATATTCATCAATATCTATTGAGGAATTATCAACTTGATAAAAATCGAAATGTACAACATCATATTTTTTAAAATTATAAATGTGCTCCCGTTGGTAAGTCGGGCTTCCTTGAAAAAATAGTTTTTTTTTCTCAAGTTTTGCAATGCCTTCTAATAGATACCTAATAAGAGTTGTTTTGCCTGATCCCACCTCTCCTTCGAAAAAAAATATTTGATGCGCAGAAATAGATTTAATTAATTTTTTTACAATTTCATCAAGTTGTTTCTCTTGTGAGATAGAAAAATTTAAACTCAACTAAGCAAGGGATTTAAAATCAGAGACTAAATCTAAACTCTCCCATGAAAAAGCTCCAGTAGAGCTATCATGAGTTCTGCCAAAGTGACCATAAGCTGCTGTTTGTTCGTAAATTGGTTTATTTAACTGCAGTTTCTCTCTAATTCCTCTTGGCGATAAGTTCATAATCTCAGGTATTGCTGCCTCAATTTTGGCTTCATCTATTTTATTTGTGCCTTGCGTGTTAACATAAATTGACAAAGGCTTAGCCACTCCGATTGCGTATGACAATTGAATTGTGCATTGATCACATAAACCTGCAGCAACAATATTTTTTGCAAGGTATCTAGATGCATATGCAGCAGAGCGATCAACCTTTGTTGGGTCTTTTCCAGAAAAAGCCCCTCCACCGTGTGGTGCCGCACCACCATATGTATCAACAATGATTTTTCTCCCAGTAAGGCCTGTATCTCCATCTGGTCCACCTATTACAAAGTTACCAGTCGGATTTACGTAATATTCACTATCATCTAAATTTTTTAGAAGCTCTTCAGGTATTGATTGTTTTAAAGCTGGATTTACAATTTCTTTGACATCACTAGGAGAAAGTCCATCAGCGTGTTGAGTTGATATCACAACTGATGTTACAGCATTAGGTTTACCATCAACATATTTAAGAGTTACTTGACTCTTAGAGTCAGGCTCCAATCCCTTCATGCTGCCATCTTTTCTTCCCTTAGCCATTAGCTCTAAAATTTTGTGAGAATAGTAAATCGGGGCAGGCATTAACTCTGGTGTTTCTGTACAAGCATACCCGAACATTATTCCCTGATCACCAGCGCCTTCATCTTTGTCAGATGATGAGTCTACACCCATTGCAATATCAGCTGATTGTCCATGAAGTAGATACTGAACATCTGCGGTTTGCCAATGAAATCCGTCTTGTTCATAACCTATATCTTTAATGCAATTTCTAACTTTCGAGATTATTTCATCTTTGTCTTCTTGAACTGGGCCTCGAATTTCACCTGATAAAACAACCTTATTGGTCGTAGTGAGTGTTTCGCAAGCTACTCTTGCATATGGATCTTTTGCAATAAAATGGTCAACTACTGCATCTGAAATCCGATCAGAGACTTTATCTGGGTGACCCTCAGATACTGACTCGGATGTAAAAATAAAATCTTTTCTCATGGCTAATATCTATATGTGTCTTTCTTAAATGGTCCTTGATTTTCGATACCCAAATAATCACTTTGATCTTTTGACATTTGGGTCAATTTTGCTCCAACTTTTTCTAAATGAAACATAGCAACCATTTCGTCTAATTTTTTGGGGAGAACATAAACTTTATTTTCATAGTTTTTGTAGTTTTCCCATAACTCTATTTGAGCTAAAACCTGATTAGAAAATGATGCGCTCATAACAAAACTTGGGTGTCCAGTTGCATTACCTAGGTTCACTAATCTTCCTTTTGAAAGAATAATGAGTTTTTTGCCATCCGGGAATGTTACCTGATCAACCTGAGGTTTAATCTCTTCCCATTTGTAGTTTTGTAAATCATCTATTTGTATTTCATTGTCAAAGTGACCAATATTACAAACAATGGCACGGTCTTTCATTTCTCTCATATGATCTTGTGTGATAATATCTTTGTTACCCGTTGCAGTTACGAATATATCGGCATACTTACAAGCATCATCCATAGTGACAACTTCATACCCCTCCATTGCTGCCTGTAGGGCACAAATAGGATCAACCTCAGTTACTTGAACTCTAGCACCGGCTCCTCTTAGAGATGCTGCGCTACCTTTTCCAACATCTCCATATCCTGCAACGACTGCAACCTTACCAGCCATCATAACATCTGTTCCTCTTCGGATACCATCAACCAAACTCTCCTTACAACCATATAAATTATCAAATTTACTTTTTGTGACAGAGTCATTAACGTTTATAGCAGGTACTTGGAGAGTTCCTTTAGATGCCATTTGCTCTAAACGAAGAACACCAGTTGTAGTTTCTTCTGAAAGTCCTTTAACATTTTTAAGAAGTTCGGGATATTTCTCATGCATGCGAAGAGTCAGATCTCCCCCATCATCAAGAATCATATTTGGTTCCCATCCTTCAGCTTCAATAGTTTGGTCTATGCACCACCAAAACTCTTCCTCATTCATTCCCTTCCAAGCAAATACAGGAGTACCACTTTGAGCTACTGCTGCAGCTGCGTGATCTTGGGTTGAATAAATATTACACGAGCTCCATCGACACTTAGCTCCAAGTTCGACGAGTGTTTCAATTAAAACTGCTGTTTGTATGGTCATGTGAAGACATCCCATAATATTTGCCCCAGCTAATGGCTTTGATTTACCATATTGTTCTCTTATGGCCATTAATCCTGGCATTTCAGTTTCTGCAATTTCGATTTCTTGTCTTCCGAAACCATGTTCAGAAATATCTTTTACTTTGTAATCCACATAACCCTCCTTTTAGATAGACTATTTAAAATAAAATATGATTTATTTAGTGTTATCAAGCTCTTTTTATCCTTGGTCCTAACTGCTGAATGACTTCAACAGCCCTTGTGTTTCCGTTAATCAAAGCTTCATCGATAGACTTTCCTGACAAATAGAAATCTAAAAAACCTGCAGCAAAATTATCTCCTGCACCTGTAGTATCAATTACATTTTCTATTTTTTTAGAGGGTTGATGACTCACATCATCATTATAAAAAAAATAAGCTCCCTCGGCTCCTGAAGTCATGACAATTTTTTTTCCGTAATCGTTAAAAAATGAACTCACATCTGCCATAGTTTCAGATTGTGAAAACATTTTAGCCTCATCGAAGTTACAAAAGACCAAATTTACATTCTCTTTTATAAAATTGTTTAATTCATCTCTATGTCGATCAACACAAAAAGGATCTGAAAGAGATAATGAAATTTCTGTATTTTTAGATTTGGCTATATCTCCAAATTTTTTTAAAGTTTTTTTTGTTAATTCATGATCCCAAAGATATGACTCCATATACATGTGGTCAATATTGTCGAGAATATTTTCGCTAACCTCATCAGGTTGCAACTGAGATCCAATACCAATGTGTGTTGCCATAGTTCTTTCACCATCAGGTGATACTAATATGTTACAACATCCGGTAGGTAAGTCACTTTTTCTTGAAACTCCTTTGAATGAGATATTTGCTTTTTCCAAATCTTGTATAAATGCATTTCCATATTCATCATCGCTCACCTTTCCATAAAAACTAGCCTCATGGGAACCAAAATTTAGTTCATGAACTGTATTGCAGACAGATCCACCTGAGGTGATTAAAGGATTGGTAAAATTTGATCTTATGTTTTGGATTTGAGACTCTTCGATTAAAGTCATAGAGCCCTTAGACAAATTTAAGTCACTAATTATATTGTCTTCCACCTGGCAAATGACATCAACCAAAGCGGTTCCTACTCCAAGAATTTTTTTCACTAGATGAAATTAAGGAATTTTGCTTTGAGGTCTATTAAAAAATGCCTATTTTGCTATGAAAGTTGTACATAAAACTTTTAATTTAAAGTTAAATAAATGCTCGAATCAATTATTTAAAAAGTGGCTAAACTACTTAAGGATTAGATCTTCTTTTAACATATTCGTATGCCAAGAAAAATTTTATAAAAACCTGTGAATATTTCTGATTTAATTGTTAATTGAATCTCCAATTTCTAATTGAATTTATTAGGTTTTCAGAATTAAATACAAAATGATTTGACTATGATTATCTATAAATTGTATAGTCACTAGGCAATAAACACTACATCTAGTGCTTATACGCATTTATACACGTAAACTTGGTAGGTAGAATGGAAACAAATAACGCAGAATCATTAGAAATTTCAACAAAAAACACCGTAATCAATAAGCAAAATGAAGAAATAAACTTATTAAGTTTGAGTGTTGTTCGACGAGACGGTTCCATTACACCCTTTAAGTCAGATAAAATCGCTAATGCAATTAGAAAAGCTTTTTTAGCACAAACCGACCTTCGAGACAGTAAGCAAATTGATAAAAGTGTTTCTGATCTTACTGAAACTGTAACAGCAGCTCTAACAAGACGTATTGCTAACGGTGATATGATTCATATTGAAGATATCCAAGATCAAGTTGAATTAGCATTAATGAGAGGCGAGCATCACAAAGTTGCCCGTGCTTATGTTCTTTATAGAGAGCAAAGAGCTAACCAACGTTATAAAACTGCTCAACTTAATGAACAAATAGGTGCCAAAGTTTCAACAATGGCAGTTACCAAAAGGGATGGTAACAAAGAAGACATTTCTTTAGAAAAAATTACAAACCGTATATCTATTTTATCAAATGGATTAGAGATTGACTCTATTACGATTGCACAAAAAGCTATCCAAGGTTTATACGATGGTATCACAACAAACGAAATTGATACTTACTTAGCTGAGACAGCTGCTGCTTTGACAGTGGAACATCCTGACTATTCTTATTTGGCTGGAAGAATTAAAGCTAACGCATTACACAAAGAAACACCTGGTTTTATTATTGCAACAAAAAATCTTTACGAAGATGGTTTGTTACGCGATGAGTATTATGAAAAGGTAAAAGCTAATGCTGAAGAAATAGAAAAAATTATCGATTATGATCGAGATTATTATTTTGACTATTTTGCATTAACAACTTTATTTAGAGCTTATCTTCTCCAATCAAATAACAAAACTGCAGAAAGACCTCAAGATTTATGGATGAGAGTAGCTCTGTGTGTTTCGGGTGATAAGTTTGATTTTTATCAGGTTAAAAAAACATATGACAGTTTATCCCAAGGTTTTTACACACATGCAACGCCTACTCTTTTCAATAGTGGATTGAAAATGCAACAGTTATCATCTTGCTTTTTAATTGGAATGGAAGACGATTCTATTGAAGGGATTTTTAATACAGTGAAAGACTGTGCTTTGATTTCCAAAACAGCAGGTGGTATTGGACTTCACGCCCATAACATTAGGGGTGGTGGAAGTCGTATTAAATCAACAAATGGTAAGTCGAATGGATTAATTCCATTTCTTAAAATTTTTAATGAAACCGCAAGATCTGTTGACCAAGGTGGTGGCAAGAGAAAGGGCTCTTTTGCAGTCTATTTAGAGCCATGGCATGCTGATATTGAGTCATTTTTAGAGCTTAGAAAAAACACAGGTGCTGAAGAATTCAGAGCTAGAGATTTGTTTTATGCTCTTTGGATACCAGATTTATTTATGGAAAGAGTTGAAGAGGATGCAGATTGGACATTAATGAGTGAACATGAGTGTCCTGGATTATCTGACACTTATGGGAATGAGTTTGTAAAACTATACACCAAATACGAAAATGAAATGCCTGATCTTAAAAGAATTAAGGCAAGAGCCTTGATGTCAAAGATCATTGAAGCACAAATTGAAACTGGTCAGCCGTATATGCTTTACAAAGATGCTGTAAATAAAAAATCTAACCAAAAGAATATTGGGGTAATTAAATCATCTAATCTGTGTGCTGAAATAGTTGAATACTCTGAAAAAGATGAGACAGCTGTTTGTAACTTAGCATCAATTGCATTACCAAAGTTTGTTACAGATGAAAGTAAATTTGATTACCAAAACTTATACCAAGTCGCAAAACTAGCTACAAAAAACTTAGATCAGGTTATAGATATAAACTTTTACCCTACAGATAAGACAGAGAACTCAAATAGTCGTCATCGACCTATTGGCCTTGGCATACAAGGTCTGGCTGATGTTTATTTCAAAATGAATATTGCATATGACTCTGTTCAAGCACAAATTATTAATAAGCAAATATTTGAAACAGTCTACTTTGGTGCCTTAGAAGCATCAATGGAGCTTGCAGCTGACAAAGGCCCCTATTCTACTTTCAAGGGTTCTCCTCTTTCTGAAGGGCAATTTCAATTTGATCTGTGGGGCGCTAAACCATCAAGTATGTGGGACTGGAAAGGCCTAATGGAGAAGATTCAAAAACACGGGGTACGTAATTCCTTGACCACAGCATGTATGCCGACAGCTTCAACTGGTATCATCTTGGGGAATACTGAAACCTTCCAAGTGCAAACATCAAATATTTATAAAAGACAAACTCTCTCTGGTGAATTCTTATTAGTAAATCGTCACCTTGTAAAAGAATTAATGAAAAGGAACCTTTGGAGTAAAGAATTACGCGATCAAATTATATTAGAAAATGGTTCTGTTCAAAATATTGAGGGATTCCCCGAAGACCTTAAAGATGTTTACAAAACTGTATGGGAAACATCTCAAAAAACAGTTATTGATATGGCAGCTGACAGAGCACCATTTATCGATCAAACCCAATCCATGAACTTATGGTTGGCAACCCCTACTTTTGGAAAAGTAAACTCTATGCATATGTATGCATGGAAAAAAGGCTTGAAAACAGGCATGTATTACCTGAGAAGCCGATCAGCTGTAGACGCAGTTAAAGTAACCGTGTCCTCTGAAAAAAAAGCAAAAGAGTCTTATGTGAAAGAGGCGCAATCTAATGAACCAGAAGATTGCGTAACATGTAGTGCATAAGATGTTTTATCAATTTATTATAAGGAGCAAGTCATGATATCTAAAGGATGCAAATCAATTTTCCCTATTCAACACCAAGAAATTTTCGATCGTTATAAACAGCACGTACAAGCGTTTTGGACACCCGAAGAAGTTTCACTCCAAGATGATTTAAGAGATCTAAAAACACTGGGTGAGGGAGAAATACACTTTATTAAACATGTGCTTGCATTCTTTGCAAATTCAGAGGCTATGATAAACGAGAACCTAGCTTCAAGATTTTATAATGAAATTTTAATTCCTGAGTCTCGATTATTTATTACCATGCAGATGCTAAATGAGTCTATTCATGCTGAAATGTATGGTTTACAAATAGAAGCCTACGTCGAGGACCCATCAGAAAAAGATAAGTTGTTCTCTGCAATTCAAAATGTTCCCTGTATTAATAAAAAAGCACAGTGGGTTTCAAAGTGGCTTAATGGAAATCAAAATTTACTTATGCGATTAATAGCTTTTGGTTTGGTAGAGGGATTATTTTTTGCAGGATCTTTTTGTGCCATTTATTACTTTAGAAAAAGAGGCCTGCTTCCAGGCCTAGCACTTTCTAATGATTGGATTGCAAGAGATGAGGGAATGCATTTTAGTTTCTCTGCTCTAATGTTTAAAACATTAAGTGAAAAGTTTAATAAGGGAACATTGTCAGATGAAGATATTAAATCAATGGATTTAATACCAGGCGCTGTAACTCAATCAGAGTTTGAAGAAATTGTTAGAGAAGCAGTTGAATTTGAAAAAGAATTTGTCACCGACGCGCTACCCGTTGATCTTATTGGCATGAACAAAGAGATGATGTGTATGTATATCGAAGCAGTATCAGATCGTATAGCTGATCTTTTTGGATTTGATAGAGTGTTTAATACAGAAAATCCATTTGACTTTATGAGAGCTCTGGATGTTCAAAATGTGACTAATTTTTTCGAAAAAAGAGTTACTGAATATCAGCGTCCAACAGATCGCTCCTTGTCATTTGACGAGTCTTTCTAAGTGCAAGTAAAGATATATAGCAAAGATAATTGTGTTTTTTGTACTATGGCTAAATCTGCCTTAGCAACTCATGACCCTGAAATATTGATGTTAAATCAAGATTATAGCAGAGAACAATTTTTTGAAATATTTCCAACCGCTAAGACTTTCCCACAGATAATTATCAATGGTGAAAAAATTGGTGGATATCATGAATTAGAAAAATGGATGGCCTTTAACAAGCCTGATGATGATTTCTAATGAGCTTCACCCCAATTTAATCCACCACCAAAGTCAACTTTTATAGGTGTTTTAAATGACTTATATTTTTGATGTGATGTTTCCATCAACTTAGCTATTTCTGGAATAATATCTTTTTCTTTTTTATAAATTTCGAATAAAAGCTCATCATGAACTTGAGATGTCATTTTAGATTTACATTTATTTTTCTCTAAATAGTTATGAATATCCAACATTGCAATTTTTATTAACTCAGATGCTGTGCCTTGAATAGGTGCATTGATAGCTTGTCTTTCTGCAAAAGATCGGAGCATAAAGTTTTTAGCATTGATGTCTTTAATGTGAGACTTTCTTCCAAATAGGTTTTCAACGTAGCCTAGTTTTTTTGCTTTTTCGGTGGTTGCTTTCATAAAGTCATTAATGTTTGGAAATTTTTTAAAATAGTTATCTATGAAAAGCTTAGCTTCCGCATTGCTAACACCTAACTGTTTAGCTAAACCATATTGGCTAATTCCATAGATTATTCCAAAATTAATAATCTTGGCCATCCTTCTGTCATTATCGTTAATTATTTTTTTATTAAAAACTAATTGGCCCGTACTTTCATGAATGTCCTGATCTTCTTGGAAAGCTTTCAATAAATTTGGGTCTTCACACGCCTCACATAAAACTCGAAGTTCAATTTGTGAGTAGTCAAAACTATAAAGCTCGTGATCTTTTTCAGCTATAAAGGCTGTTCTTATCTTTTTTCCAATTTCAGTTCTGATTGGGATGTTTTGAAGATTAGGTTCAGATGAACTTAGTCGTCCTGTTATGGTTGCGGCAATATTAAATGTGCTATGAACCCTGTCTTTTTTATCTGCGTGATCAGCTAATGACGAGGTATAGGTAGACACAAGCTTAGAGTATTGCCTCCATTGCAAAATATGTGAGGCTATCTCAACACCTTCAGACTCTAACTGCTCTAATACTTTCACATTTGTTTGAAAGTCTCCTGCCTTAGTCTTCTTTGTGACTTTTATATCTAATTTCTTGAAAATTTCAGTTAATTGTTTTGGGGATCCAATATTGAATTCTTCACCAGCAATCTTAAATATTTTCTGTTCAATTTTTTCAATCTCTTTGTTGAGATCTTTTTCTAGTTTATTTAA
>OZSS01001049.1_pt1 | contig 13067 bp, 13 predicted proteins | sample 1779911 | NCBI WGS metagenome assembly OZSS01 (sample SAMEA2603589, study PRJEB24840) | metagenome | biome: Water; feature: Photic zone; material: Seawater sample | place: Mediterranean Sea | collected 2013-11-12 | depth 10 m | reverse complement strand
TTCTTCAACTTTTACTTCTTTTTTACAAATTAAATCAATTTGCTCCTGTAAAGATAATTGAGTAATCATTTTTGAAGCTTTTTATCGAGCTCCAAAAATGCTTGTCTTAACAAGCTCTCTTACATTATCTAAAGTAGCAGCTCGTGGGTTAGTGCCAAAAGCCGTATCAATCATTGACTTCTCAGATATTCTCTCAATGCAATTTTCTGGAACTCCAATTTCATTTAAGCCTCTTGGAATTTTAATCCTATCAAGTATTTTTTCCATATTCTTAATGAACTGACTTGATGAATGGTCAGTATATTGCATGGCTTGTGACATTCTTATTACTTTCTCCTCCATATCAGGAAGATTAAATCTAAGAACTGCAGGTAAAATAATTGCGTTAGTTAAACCGTGGTGAGTATTAAATTCAGCTCCAACCATATGGGCAATTGCGTGCACAAGTCCAAGTCCCTTTATGAATGAAATGCCTCCTAAACATGATGCCACCAACATTGCACCTCGTGCTTCAAGATTAGTTGGTTCTTCAACAACAGTAACTAATGATTTGGAGATTAAATATAAGCTTTCAAGAGCAGCGCCATCGCATAAAGGATGAAAACCTGGCACGCAATATCCTTCAATAGAGTGTATCATTGCGTCTGCTCCCGTCCATGCAGTAAGATTAGATGGCAAACCTAAAGTTAGCTCAGGATCAAGTATGGCTAGGGAAGGCTTGAGATCAGGATGCATTATGCAAAGTTTAATTCCTTGTTTAGTATCCGTAACCATTGCAGTACTTTCAGTCTCTGCTCCAGTACCTGCTGTCGTTGGTATTGTAATAAGTGGAGGAAATTTATTATCAGGTCCTATTTTTTGTGGGGTTTTTTCCCATTCAAAATCAAACAATTCAATTTCATTATTGGCAGTTAGACAAATTGATTTTCCACCATCCATCGCACTACCACCACCAATCGCAATTATCGCATCATGATTATTATTTCTAAATAATTGTTTCCCCTCTGAAATTTCATCATCTCTCGGGTTTGGAGAAATCTTTGAGTAAATACATGAATTTACTTTTGCTTTTTTTAAAATTTCAACCAGCTTATCTATAAAAGGAAGGTTAACACTCCCACTATCTGTGACAATAAGAGGATTTCTTATTTGATTTTCATAACAATAACTTCCGATTTCAGCAAATCTACCCGGACCATAAGATATTGGAACTGGAAACCCCCAATCTTGAGGAGTTAATATTTCCTCTCTGTCTAAATTAAAGAGTGGCATAAATAAATTTTATATTTTCTTAAGATGATGTCATTGATTTTAAAACAATTGAGCGATCTATTTCACCAATGAGCTCACCACTGTTTGCGTCAATTACTGGATAGGTTTTATCAGAGTCGGCAATTTGGTTAATTAAATTATCAATTTTTGTGTCACTCGCAATGCAGTCATTACCTTTTGCAAACATAGCTTTGGTCTCTTCACAGCATTCAGTTCTTGCACATTTTCCTGCGCTTAAGACTTTATACTTCGGCACATCTTCAGTAAAATCTTTAACATACTGATCAATAGGATTTGCAACAATTTCTTCAGGTGTTCCAACTTGCGAAATCTCCCCATCTTTCATTATAGCAATATGATCTCCCATTTTAATTGCTTCCGAAAAATCATGTGTAATAAAAACCATTGTCTTTTGAACTAATTTTTGAATACTTAATAACTCGTCCTGCATTTCTCTTCTGATAAGAGGATCGAGCGCTGAAAATGGTTCATCAAAAATTAATATCTCAGGATCAACCGCAAGTGCTCTTGCTAATCCAACTCGTTGCTGCATGCCACCAGATAATTCTCTTGGATAATGTTGGTCCCATCCGTCTAAGCCAACTAAGTTGAGTGTTTCCATAGATTTTTCTAATCTATCTTTTTTCTTTACACCTCTGATTTCAAGACCATAACCAATATTTTCAATTACCCTACGGTGAGGAAAAAGTCCAAAGTGCTGAAAGACCATACTCATTCTATTTCTTCTTAATTCTTTTAAATCTCTGTTGCTCATTGTGGTAACATCTTGACCATCAATGCTAACTTGCCCCGCTGTTGGCTCAATTAATCTTGATAAACACCTAACCAGAGTTGATTTGCCACTTCCAGAAAGTCCCATGACGACAAATGTCTCACCTTTTTGAACTGAGAAAGTTACATCTTTTACAGCGACGACGTGTCCAGTTTTTTCCTGCACCTCGCTTCTTGATAGAGTTTTGTCCAGATTAGAAAGTACATTCTTCTCATTGGGTCCAAATACCTTCCAGATATCGGTGCATACTATTTTATCGTTTTTTTCCATTATTTATGAGTGATATATTTGCTGAATGTTATACTATGTTGAGGATTTTTGAATAACTTATTTTAATTTGTAAATTCTAAATTTATTATGGCTTTTACTCAAGATACTTCTGCTTTCTCATCAAAAAACAATTATCAGAATTTAATTATCCCTGGAATAATATTTGCTGCGTTGCTATTTTCAATATGGTTAGTATTTCAAAGTGAAGATGTATCTGAATTTCCAGTTTTTGTTACTGACTCTTTTACGTTTACCGCATGGGTCAATCAGGGTGAGGATTTCTTAAAAGATAATATTAAAGTATACACGAGAGCAGTTGCTGCTTACGTAAAAGAACTTTATTGGATGCTTGAAGATTTTCTTTTAGACTCTTCTTGGGTATTTATTGTAGCACTATTGCTTATACCTTCTCTTGCATTTGGAGGAATAAAACTTGGCTTCCTCGTTCTATTTGGAACAATGTATTGGGGAATGGTTGGACTCTGGGGTTCTGCTATGGAAACTTTAGCTCTTATGGGGCTATCAGTATTTTTGTCAGTTTTAGTCGGCGTCATACTTGGTATTTTTTGTGCTTTAAGCGATCGATTTGAAAGGAATATGAAACCTGCTCTTGATGTTATGCAAGTGATGCCAGCTTTTGTTTATCTAATTCCAGCAATGTTTTTCTTTGGTATTGGTGGTGCCCCAGCAATACTTGCAACGATGATTTACTCAATGCCGCCAATCATTCGTTTGACGAATTTGGGGATACGTCAGGTTCCAAATGAAACAGTAGAGACTGCAACTGCATTTGGTTCAACGAAAAGTCAAGTTTTGTTTAAAGTACAAATTCCTCTTGCTCTTCCAAGTATGATGATGGGAGTTAACCAGACAATTATGATGGCTTTAGCTTTAGTTGTTTTAGCAACTTTTATTGGCGCTCAAGGATTAGGTTCAGATATATGGGTATCAATCAAAAAACTCGAAGTAGGCGCAGCATTAGAAGGTGGCTTTTGCGTTTTGTTAATGGCAATTATGTTTGATAGATTTGGCAAAGCAGCCAGTCGAGAGACTGTAACGCTTCCAGTTGACAGTCAGAAGTTCTATCTGCTTCCACAGACATGGGATATTTATCCTACAGCGAGATATATTGAGAAGCCATTACAGTACATGCATCTTGCAGTGGCTTTTATATTTTCGAGTATTATAAGAATTTTCTCTTTTGTAATTAATTTAGTAGTTTCATTTATTAATAAAGACTATGGAAAATTAATTGAACAATTCATAAATGCTCATTATTTTATGTTCTCAGGAATATTTATCTTATTGGGAATAATTTATTATGACTCAAATATTGCAACCATTGGAAGTTTTCCTGAATCATGGAACTTATCAATCAGAGATGAAATAGCAGCAGGTGTTAAGTCACTAACAGTAAATCCAACATTTATTGAAATAACTCGCTCTATTCGGGCTACAGTTGTGATTTATCTTTTAAGACCTCTTGATACCTATCTAACTTATCTTCCTTATTGGTTCACGATCGGAGCATTAGTTTTAATTAGTTGGAAGGCTGTCAATTTGAGATTTGCAATTGTGACAGCTTTTTTATTAGCATTTATTGGAGCATGCAATATTTGGACTGAAGCGATGATTACTTTATCTTCAGTTCTTATCTCAGTTCTTTTATGTTTTGTGATAGGGGTTCCAATTGGCATTATGGCCTCGTACAGTAAAAGATTTCAAAATATCAACGAGGTCATTTTAGATGCAATGCAAACACTTCCTTATTTCTGTTATCTCGTTCCTGTTTTGATGTTCTTTGGTGGCGGATCATTTTCTGCATTACTTGCAACAATCATTTATGCGATACCTCCAATTATCCGACTTACGGTCTTAGGCTTGTCACAGGTATCAACAACATATTCAGAGGTATCGAGATCATTTGGAGGCTCAACTTTACAAACGTTGAGTAAAATTAAATTCCCTCTCGCGGTACCGAGTTTAGTAATGGGTTTTAACCAAACAGTTATGATGGCTTTTGCCATGCAAATTGTCACACCTTTAATTGGAGGAAAAGGTCTTGGTCTTGAAGTTTTTAATGGCTTAGCTCGCTCTGATACGGGTAGAGCGCTCGCAGCAGGTATTGGAATTTGCCTATTAGCAATGATAATTGACCGTATAAGCCTTGCTTACACAAAAAAACAAAGAGATGCCTTAGGTTTATAGATATAATTTTTATATCTTTTTCTTTATTTAAATTTTCAAATAAACTTCATAAACCGGTTTACTAATTGATCTTTTTCAGGCTAAAATTAATCATTAATTAATTAATAAAGGGGAAATTTAATGAACAAATCATTATTTTTAAAAACTTTTACTGCCCTTATATTGTCGTCTTTTCTCGTATTTTCAGCGGGTACAGCGCACGCAAAACGCTTAACTGCTGCTGTTGCTGACTGGACTGGAGGAGAGATTACATGTCAAGTTGCAGTAAGCATGTTAGAGCAAGAACTAGGATATCGTGTAGATAGAATAGAATTTGCATCAGGAACTGGTCTTTGGGAAGCAATCGCTGCAGGTGATATTGACTTTGCATGTGAGAGCTGGCCAAGCTATGCAGAAGCTGATGACGTAATGCTCAATGAGCCATTATATTACGATGGTGCAGTTGTCCAAGAGTACTCAGGAACTGGTGAAGTGATGGCGTTTACAACTGGTATCATTGGCGCATCAGACTACTATGTACCGAAGTACTTTGTTGATGCCAATCCTGACTTTAGAGGTTGGGAAGATCTTAATAAGTACAAAGATCAATTTGCAACAGTTGAAACTGGTTCAAAAGGACGCCTTATTGGTTGTCCAGTAGCTGGTTGGAACTGTCATGATCAAAAAAGACTTGATATCATGGGAATTGACTTTGAAGCAGTTGAACTTGGAACAGAAGTTGCGCTTCTCGCAGAGGCACAAGGTTCTTACGATAGACAAGAACCATTCTTAATGTACCTTTGGGAGCCACACTTTTTCTTTGGTAAAAATGAAATGGTAGGAATTGGTCTTCCTCCACACCAAGCTTGTGACTCTTTCACTGAGGCAAACAACTGGCAAGATTGTGGTATGGGATCTTGGCCTGCAAGTAACTGGGCTAAAGATTACACTATGAACTACATGAACCCGGCAACAATGCAGAAGCCAGAAAATGCTGAAGCACTTGCATTCTTTAAGAAAATGAAGTTTGCGAACGTCGACCAAGCAAAAATGCTTGTTAGAGTAGGCGATGATGGCTTATCTGTTGAAGAAGCAGTTCAAGAATGGAAAGACAGTACTAACGATTGGCAAGCTTGGCTTCCATAAGTCTGTACTAATAAAATAAAAATTAAGGCCTTGTATAATTATACAAGGCCTTTTTTTTGCTCTATCATATAAAAGTGAATACTTCTCGCCACCCATATCATTACAGTATTAGCTTTGCATTATTGATTGCAGCTGGATTATGGGGATTATTTTGGATACCCCAAAGAGCGCTCGAGTCAGGTGGCTTAACTGGTGGCTGGGCTACTATTTCACAAATGGTCATTCCTTTTTTAATTCTGCTTCCAGTTGCATTCTGGAGAAAATATAAAGGCAGTTCATTTGGCCTTGATTATCCGATTATAGGACTGTTATTTGGCGCAGGTATTGCATGTTACGCGAACAGTTTTCTATTAACAGATGTGGTAAGAGCATTAATTCTTTTTTACATAACTCCGGTTTGGACAACAATTTTCGAAGTGATATTTCTTAGGCAGCTTCCCCGCTACTATAGATATATCACTCTTATTCTTGCATTGTCTGGAGTTTGGATTGTATTTGGACAAGATGGATTTATTCCAATACCTCAAAATTCTGGTGACTGGATAGCCCTATTAGGGGGTATATTTATTGCAGCCTCAGCAGTTCGAATGGAAGTTAAAAAACCAGAGGGCATTTTTCCAATTCTTTTTTCATTCTTTTTTTATGGAGGTATATTTACTTTAGTACAAGCCTACTTTCTTAGAGATGTGATGGGTTCTGCACCATCAATGGATTCTTGGATTACAATGATGCCATGGCTCTTATTAATAGCCATCTTATTTCACCTACCAACAAATGTGGTTATACTGGGAGCACCCAGTAGAATTGGGGCAGGATTATTCTCTATAATAATTCTTTTTGAAATTGTAGTTGGCACGTTTAGCGCTGCAATATTAACAGATGAGCTATTTGGCTGGAGAGAGATATTAGGAAGCTCATTTATAATCTTGGCAGGATTAACAGAGATTATTTTTGCGTCAAACGTACCTATTAAAAAAGAATAACTTATAATTCGTTCAGTAATTTTATGTGCTCAACAGTTGTGCCACAGCAACCTCCAATAATCTGTGCTCCTGCGTCTTTCCATTTTTTGGCTTCGACTAAATAATCATTTGGCTGAATTACATTGCTCATGTCATAGCGTGGAAAATTAAATACGGCTACTTCTGGATAAGCCATTATAGGAAGATCGTATATTTCCTTAAGTTCTTTTATACTTTCTTCTATTACGCCAATATCACAATGCATTATACCAACTGCATCCAATTTATGGTGTTTAACATTGCTGATCATTTTTTTAAAACTATACTCATAGTCAGTAGTAAGGGCTATCAAGCCATCTTTGTTTCTAGAAGAAAACCCAGCCCATACAGGTAAACCAACTTTGCTTGCTGAATCAAAAATTATATCAATTCGATCTGGCCTATACATCAGCTCCAATAAAATAAAATCACATCCGTTATCCGCTAAAAAAAATGCCAGCTCATCAAAAGATTTTTGAAAATATTCCGGGGTAAGTTTCTTGATATATTTATCTTTTTCTTCCTGCGATCTAAAAGCATCTTCATACGGTATTTGGTGAGATAAAGATCCTGCCACAAGTACATCATCTCGACCACATTCTTCTCTTGCCTGGATCGCTGCATTTATTGCAGCTAGATTAATTTCTTCAAATCTATCTTCAACTCCAGCCACTTCTAATATCATTCGATTTGAAGCATAGGTATTTGTTGTAATTATTTTTGCTCCAGCATTAATATAGTCTTTATGAATTTGTTTTAGAATATCGAACTCAAGCGAGGCAGTTGCGCACCACGAGTTATCCATTTTAATACCTCTGTTTTCAAGTTCAGATCCAGTGGCTCCATCAAGCAATATAGTTTCCCCTGAACGGAGAACCTCTAAAAATTTTTTATACCTTTGATTCATAGCTTGTTAATTATCGTTTAAAGATTTATTAAGTAAATATATTATTATGAAAATGATTTACTTTTTCTCATTTTTTAGTTTATAAGGTCGGATCAATTTGGAGATTGCTTATGTCAAAAGGTATCATTTACACACCCAGAGTTAGAAAGTCACCTTTCTTTGAGGAAACTATAAAGTCTGGAGCAACTAATTTCACTACTTACAATCATATGACGATGCCTGTGGGATACACTACACCTGAGCAGGAATATCATTCATTAATTAATGATGTGACGTTATGGGATGTTGCGGCTGAAAGACAAGTTGAAATTATAGGAGAAGACGCTGCAAAATTTGTTCAGTACATGACTCCAAGAAATCTATCAACTTTCAAAGATGGATTTTGTCGATACGCATTCATGACAGATGAAGATGGTGGAATTATAAATGACCCTCTTATATTAAAATTTAATGAAAATAAATTTTGGCTGAGTATAGCAGACTCAGATGCAATTCTCTGGTGTAAAGGGATAGCCCATTCAGGTAAATTTAATGTTAAAATTTCTGAACCAGAAGCATGTCCACTATCATTGCAAGGACCAAGATCAAAAGAACTCATGAGAAAAATAACAAATGATGACCCTATCATCATGGGATTGAAATATTACCAATTTATTGAAACTAATTTATTTGGTATTGATATAATAATCGCAAGAAGTGGATGGAGTAATCAGTTTGGATACGAAATATATATTACACGCGAAGCTGATGCTTCTATATTATGGAGTTCATTAATGGAAGCGGGCAAAGAATTTAAAATTGTACCAAGTTGTCCAAATCAAATTGATCGAATTGAAGCAGGTATGATTTCACACCAAGGTGATACTTCATTGGAAGAGAATCCATTGGAATTAAATCTTCCTAAATTCTACGATCTTGATCAGGAGAGTGATTTTGTAGGCAAAGACGCTTTACTAAAAATTAGGGAAGAGGGCATCAAGAAACAGTTCACGGGATTCAAGATTTCAGGCAAAAAAATTGGGTACAACATGGCTAGGATTCCTCTATTTGATAGCAATTCAGAACAAAAAGGCTTCATAAGCAGCACAATTTATAGCCCAAATTTTGGATGCAACATTGCACTTGGATATATCGATATTAGCCTCACGAGTTCTGAGGACATATTTAAAATTAGTCATGATGGTGAAGATAGAGATGTCGAAGTGGTACCTTTGCCATTTAGTTCAAGACTTGAAAAAATGGAATAATGTTTTCTCAAAGTAGAATTAATCAACTTCTATTTGTATCAATTATCATATTTGCCATTATTGCAGGTTGGGCTGTATCTGAACTGTTCAATAGTAAACAAGATGAACCTTCTAATAATATTACTCTAAAATTTGAAGCTACTGATCATTTCGGAAATGAAGTTTCAACAACTAATTATGATGGATTCAGTAAAGTATTTTTCTTTGGTTTTACACATTGTCCAGATATTTGCCCAATTAGTGCTAATTTAATGAGTAATGCTATAGATCAACTTAAAAATGATAATTTTGAAACAGATAGCATTAAGTTTTTCTTTGTTACAGTTGATCCTGCGAGAGACAATCCTGAAAGGCTTAGAGAATTTTTATCTAATTTCAGCAATGATATTATTGGATTAACAGGCAGCCACAAGGTACTTATGCCTATCTGGAAAGATTTTTTTGTACATGTAGAGCCTGCAACAAGATCTGAGCACCAAAACCACTTACGCTCCTCAGAACAAGTAAATGATGCTGCTTCTAATAACGAAAATTACATGGTTCAGCATACAGCATTTTATTATATTTTTGATAATAGCAATACATTGCAAAGCATATTACCTTTTGGGTCAAGCATTGAACAAATGGTCGAAGATTTAAAAAAAATATAGATTATGCAAAAATTACTTTTGTTATTTGCACTTGTTCTATTCTCGTGCTCTGAAAATACCAATGTTTACGAGGAGCTTGCGGTCAAAAAGGCTGGTGAGAAAAACTGCAACCCTGTGGTTGAGTTATTATTAACTTATGAAGATACAGAATTGTGGTCATCTTATCACAATAAAGATACACAATTACTGTGTGTTTTTACCTGCGTAAATGATGTATGCATGTTTTCAACAGAGAGAGATTAAAAGTGTTGTTTAAGTTTTTAAGTATTATTTTTATATTTTTTATGTCTTCTCCGTCAATTGCACATCAGTTTCAAAAAGAAAATATAAATATTAATCATCCACATATAAAATTTACAATTTCATCAGGTCCTGCTGCAGGTTATATGACGATTGTTAATATGGGAGAGAAACCAGACAAACTATTAAATATTGAAGTAGATTTTGCTGTTGCAGAACTTCACCACTCAGAGATTAATAATGGGATTATTTCAATGAATAAAGTAGATTTCATAGAGATACCAGCACAGATTGCAAAGTCTCTTAAACCAGGAGGCTATCATGTCATGTTTTCAAAATTTAATATTGAATTGATAGATGAATCTGAGCTAATTGGGGTGCTTAATTTTGAACTCGCTGGTGAAATTAAAGTGGTTTTTGAAGTTGAGACGCAAAAATATAAAGATGATTTTACGGAGCATTAGATAGATGGCTAGGACATATAAGTTTGAATATATCATAACAATTATTTCGTTATCATTATTAGTTTCTATTGCATGGTATTATTTATATTTAATGGCATCACATCATTCAATGGATGGCATGATGAAGAGTGAAAACTCGATGTCAATGTCAATGGATTCAATGGAAATGGACTCCGAGCAAATGAACTCAATGTCAATGGAGTCAATGGAAATGAATAATGGAAACAAGTCGATAAATTTCTTGATGATGCCTATGACTGGTGAATGGAATTTCAATGATTTCATTGTTATGAATACAATGTGGATCGTCATGATGTTTGCTATGATGATGCCTTCTACTTATATATTTTTGAATCTCTTCAGACTGATGCGATCTAAGATGCAAACAGTAAAGTATCCAACTTTAGAGTTATCATTAATATCTTTGACATATTTTATCATATGGATAACTTTTTCGATAAGCGCTTGTACTGCACAATACTATCTTCATAACAATGGTTTGGTTGATATGATGGGGACCTTAAAAAGTAATACTGTTTCCTCAATCACACTATTAGTTGCTGGGATATACCAATTCACAAATCTAAAACAAGCTTGCTTGGAAAAGTGCAGAAACCCTCTTTCATTTATAATGGGTAGAAACATACATGGCACAAAAGATATTATTAGTATCGGTTTATCGCACGGTCTATATTGTCTTGGCTGTTGTTGGTCCTTAATGGCATTATTGTTCGTAAATGGAGTTATGAACCTGACATGGGTAGTTATACTGACTATTATAATATTGATTGAAAAACTTCTTCCTTTTGAGCAACTTAGCTCTAGATTTTTTGGTGTTCTTCTAGTAATTTGGGGCCTATATCTTTTAATATAATATTAAAATATGACAGTTAACCCATTCAATCTTCACTGGGAGATAAACGGACACTTTCTACTTAATTGTAATTGTGACGTTTTTTGCAATTGTCCAGTTTCTCTTGGTCGAGCAATTCCAAATTCAGCTAATGGAAAATGTTTTTCTTGGTGGGGTATAATTATTGAAGATGGCTATGCTGAAGAAAAATGGGCAGGATTTAATCCACTTAAAAAAGAAGCAAAAGGAATAATTGATCTCAGTGGCTTAAATGTTGCTATCTTATTAGAAGTACCAGGTCCATTATCTATGGGCGGTTGGACAGCAGGTCTATACATTGATGAAAAAGCATCCCAAGATGCAGCAGATGCTTTATTAAAAATATTTTCTGGCAATGCCGGAGGTCAAACTGGTTGGTTCTCCTCAATGATCTCAAATTTTCTAGGAGTAAAAAGATGTTCAATTACATATAAAGAAACTGAAACAGGTTGGACTTATACTATCCCTGAGATTTTAGATGGAAGAATTGAGAAAGAGCCAGGTAAAAATAGAGGTGAAGAAGTAAAGGTTTCTAACCTCAAATATTGGGTTGCCCCTGAAATAATTGTTGGCCGTGGGGGTAGAAAAAGTAAAATTAAAGATCATGGTCGCAATTGGGACTTCACTAATGGAAGTGCAGAATACTGTGCAGTTAAGTGGTCAGGTCCTTAAAAACTAAAAAAGGAATTTTGTGAAATCGAAAGCTAAAGTTGTCGTAATTGGCGGTGGAGTTGTGGGCGTTAGCACTCTCTATCATCTTGCAAAAAAAGGTTGGTCTGATGTAGTGCTGTGTGAGCGTAAAGAGCTCACATCAGGTTCTACATGGCATGCAGCTGGACTAATGCCTTTGTTTAATATGAGTTATTCTGTAGGCCAAATACACAAGTATTCAGTTAAATTTTATCAAGAGCTTGAAAAAGAAACAGGACAAGATGTTGGTTTCAGGGAGGTTAGCAATATACGACTGGCTGAAAACCAAGACCGCATGGATGAATATAGGCAATACGCAGGTGTCGCTGAAACCATTGGTGTTAAAGTTAATTTTCTTACACCTGAAGAAATTCAAAAAGCGTGGCCACTGTGTTCAATTGATGGACTAGTTGGAGCTATACAGCACCCTGAAGATGGCTATATACAGCCAAATGATTTAACTCAAGCCTTAGCCAAAGGCGCAAGAGCTCTTGGAGCTGAAATTTATCGACAAACTGCAGTAACCGCTCTGGAACAGTTACCTGACGATAGTTGGATTGTGACAACTGACAAGGGTGAGATTAAGTGTGATGTTGTCGTTTCATGTTCTGGTAATTTTGTAAGGCAAACAGGTGAGATGGTAGGTTTGGATATACCCGTAATCCCTGTTGAGCATCAATATATTGTAACAGAAGCGCATCCAAAAATTTTAGAAAGACAAAAAGAAGGCCTTCCAGAAATGGGGGTATTAAGAGGTTCTGATGGTGCCTGGTATATGCGAGAAGAGGCGGGAGGTCTTATCTTGGGACCATATGAAAAAGGAGCTCCAGCTTGTTATGTAGATGGCCCCAGTAAAGATTGTGAATACGAATTATTTCAAGAGGATTTAGATCGACTTGGTCCTCACATTGAACACGCAATAAATCGAGTACCAATTTTTGGAGAGGCTGGAATTAAAAAGGTGTACAATGGAGCAATTTGTTATACGCCAGATGGTAGTCCGATTATAGGTCCGGCATGGGATAGAAAAAACCTTTATCTCAATGACGGTCATTCATTTGGTGTAACTGCTGCAGGGGGTGCGGGATGGCAGATTGCCGAGTGGATTGTAGACGGTGAACCCACAATTGACATGCTTGGAGTAGAACCAAGAAGATTTGGCGATTATGCGTCAAAAGCATATTTTTCTAATCTTAATGAGTCCATGGCTCTAATTCCAAAAGGTTTCAACCCCAGGTCTTTTCCTGCATCCATTAAGGCGTCAAAAATATGATTTTGAACTTCAATAGGCGAATGTATTTCCCATCC
>OZSS01001047.1_pt1 | contig 13092 bp, 8 predicted proteins | sample 1779911 | NCBI WGS metagenome assembly OZSS01 (sample SAMEA2603589, study PRJEB24840) | metagenome | biome: Water; feature: Photic zone; material: Seawater sample | place: Mediterranean Sea | collected 2013-11-12 | depth 10 m | reverse complement strand
ATGACAGGTTATCAAGAAATTATAACCGATCCCTCATATGCTGGGCAAATTATATCTTTTACTTTTCCTCATATTGGAAATATAGGAACTAATAATTTTGACAATGAAGGTCAAACAAAATCAATTGCTGGTATTGTGGTTAGACAAACTCCCACCAATCCCTCAAATTGGAGGTCAGAGCAAACTTTTGATGACTGGCTAAAATTAAATGATATATCCGGTATTTCAGGAATAGACACTAGGATGCTTACAAAAATAATTCGTAAGTATAAAAGTTGTAATGCTTTGATAGCTTTCAATGAGTTGGGTAGATTTAATATTGAAGAGCTTACAAGTAAATTAAAGAATTATCCTAAAATGGATGGGTTGAACCTATCTTCATCCGTGACCACACAGAAAAGTTATAATTTTGACGAAAGACCTCATGAGTTAATTTCTCCAAATAAAAATATCACTGGCAAATTCAAACCTAAGATAGTGGTAATTGATTTTGGTGTTAAAATGAACATTCTTAGGCATCTTGTTAACCTTGATGCAGAAGTCACGGTCTTATCTGAAAATGCAACAATAGAAGATATTAAAAGAATTAAGCCACATGGTATTTTCCTCTCAAATGGTCCTGGTGATCCTTCTGCTACTGAAAAAAAATGTAAGGATCTACTTCAAGCTATTGTTAATTTTAAGATACCAGTTTTTGGTATATGTATTGGTCATCAATTGATAGGTCTTTCATTTGGAGCTAAAACTAGTAAAATGTCTCAAGGACATCGTGGGGCAAATCACCCTGTTAAAAATTTATCAAATAATAAAGTTGAAATAACAAGCCAAAACCACGGCTATCACATAGATAAAGCAACACTTCCTACCTGTTTTGAAATTACACATGTTTCTTTATTTGATAATTCTATAGAGGGACTTAAACATAAATCGCTACCAATTTTTTCTGTACAGTATCATCCAGAAGCATCCCCAGGTCCTACAGAATCATCATATTTATTTCAAGAATTCTTAAATTTAATAGAAGTATCCCAAAATGCCAAAACGAAATGATATAAAGTCAGTTCTTATTATTGGAGCTGGACCCATTGTAATTGGTCAAGCCTGTGAATTTGACTACTCAGGAGCTCAAGCATGCAAAGCCTTAAAAGAAGAGGGTATCAGAGTAATTTTAATTAACTCTAATCCAGCAACTATCATGACAGATCCGATGATGGCTGATGCAACTTATATTGAACCCATTGAAAAAAATACAATAGAAAGGATTATAGAAATCGAAAAACCTGATGCAATTCTTCCAACAATGGGCGGTCAAACTGCCTTAAACGCTACTCTAGAGTTGTTCAGTGCAGGAATACTAAAAAAACATAATATTGAAATTATAGGAGCCAAACCAGAATCTATAAATAAGGCAGAAGATAGAGAACTCTTTAAACAAAGCATGTCAAAAATTGGACTAGAGTCAGCTATAGCAAAAATAGCTAAGAACATTGAAGAAGCCGAATTAGCTTTAGATTTGGTAGGTTTGCCAGCTATTATAAGACCCTCTTTTACCTTAGGTGGAGAAGGAGGAGGAATAGCCTATAATAAAGATGAATTCCTAAAGATTGTTTTAAATGGATTAAAGTTGTCGCCAACTTCAGAAGTGCTTATTGAAGAATCACTCCTTGGATGGAAAGAATATGAGATGGAAGTTGTTAGAGACCAATCTGACAATTGTATAATAATTTGTTCAATTGAAAATGTTGACCCTATGGGGGTGCACACAGGCGATTCAATAACTGTTGCCCCTGCCTTAACTCTTACTGATAAAGAGTATCAAAGAATGCGAAACGCTAGTATTGCGGTTCTTAGAGAAATTGGGGTGGATACAGGTGGATCGAATGTACAATTTGCTCTTAACCCTACTGATGGACGATTAATTGTTATAGAAATGAATCCTAGAGTTAGTAGATCCTCTGCACTTGCTTCAAAAGCAACTGGATTTCCAATAGCTAAAATTGCAGCTAAACTAGCAATAGGATACACTCTAGATGAATTAAAAAATGATATAACAAAATCTACCCCAGCCAGCTTTGAACCAACAATTGATTATGTAGTAACGAAAATACCTAGATTTACATTCGAAAAATTTCCTGGAAGCGAAAATTATCTCACAACTTCGATGAAATCTGTTGGCGAAGTAATGGCAATTGGAAGATCATTCCAGGAATCACTCCAAAAAGCACTCCGTTCATTAGAGATAGGTCTTTCAGGATTAAATGACGTTTCAAATCTAACCGAATTAGAAATGTTTAATAATAAAGATAAAATGTCAGGCTGGTTGAGCGAACAAGTACCAGAACGTATTTTAAGAATTTCAACAGCACTAAGAAATAATATTACAGTAGGTGAAATTTCAAGAATTACTGGATGGGACAATTGGTTTTTACAACAAATATCAGGTATTATTAAAGTTGAATCAAAGATAAAAAGCCAAAAACTCTCAATCAACTCTAACTTTTTAAGAAACATTAAATCTATGGGTTTTTCTGATAAGCGTATATCAGAACTAACGGGTTTAAGTCCCCAACAAATTCATGACTTAAGGTATGAATACAAAATTTTTCCATCCTTTAAAAGAGTTGATACATGTGCTGCTGAATTTTATTCGGAAACAGCTTATTTATACAGTACTTATGAACAAGATGAAAATAATGAATGTGAAGTTTATCCATCTCACAAAAAAAAGGTGATCATCCTTGGAGGCGGACCAAATAGGATTGGGCAGGGTATAGAATTTGATTACTGTTGTGTTCACGCAGCCTACAGCCTCTCAGAAGCAGGCTACGAAACTATAATGGTTAATTGTAATCCTGAGACTGTGTCAACAGATTATGATACCTCTGATAAATTGTATTTTGAGCCACTTACGCATGAAGATGTTTTATCTATTATAAATAAAGAAAATGAAAATGGGGAAGTTTTAGGGGCTATTGTTCAACTAGGTGGTCAAACTCCTCTAAAAATTTCAGAAAGTTTAAGTAAGGCAGGTATAACAATTCTTGGAACTTCAGTAGATGCTATAGATTTAGCTGAAGATCGAGAAAGATTCCAAAAATTACTCCAACGACTTAATTTAAAACAACCAGAAAATGGGATAGCAAGTAGCAAAAATGAAGCTGTTGAAATTACTGAAAAAATAGGTTTTCCGGTTGTCATAAGACCAAGCTATGTGCTTGGGGGAAGAGCTATGGAGATTGTTCATAATGAAGAACAACTCCAAAAATATATTAATGAAGCCGTCAGCGTTTCTGGTGATAGCCCAGTTCTTATTGATAGTTTTCTTAAAAATGCAATCGAAGTGGACGTAGATGCAATATCAGATGGGAATGATACGTTTATAGCTGGGATCATGGAACATATTGAAGAAGCAGGCATTCATTCAGGTGATTCAGCATGCGCACTACCACCTCAAACACTAAAAGATAATATAATTAACAAGATTACTACCTACACTAAAAAGCTTGCAAAAGAATTAAATGTTATAGGCTTTATTAATATACAGTTTGCAATCCAAGACGAAAATATTTTTGTTTTAGAAGTAAATCCTAGAGGAAGTAGAACTGTACCATTTGTTGCCAAATCTATCGGGATACCTCTTGTTAAGATAGCTTCTTTAATAATGACAGGTAAAAAATTATCAGATTTTAAACTGAGCAAATCTAAAATCCAGCATATATCAGTAAAAGAGGCAGTTTTCCCATTTGCGAGATTTCCAGGAACAGATGTTATTCTTGGTCCAGAGATGAAATCAACAGGAGAAGTAATGGGTATTGGATCAACCTTTGGTGAAGCATTTGCCAAAAGCCAATTAGGTGCAAGTGTAAACTTGCCCTTAAATGGTCAGATTTTCATATCTATAAAAGATGATGATAAAATCAATATTATTCCTATAGCTAAAAATTTCTCAGATCTAGGATTTACCATTTGTGCCACTCATGGGACAGCTAAAGCATTAAATGATAATGATATCAAAACTAAATACATCAAAAAAGTTATTGAAGGTAGACCAAATGCGGTTGACGCAATGTTATCAAAAGAAATACAAATTGTTATTAACACAGCTGCTGGAAGTAATTCAATTAAAGACAGTTTTTCTCTTAGACAAACGGCTCTTTTAAATAAAATTCCATACTATACCACCCTCCAAGGCGCCAACGCAGCCAGCATGGCTATAAAAGCTATGAAAAACAAGAAATTGGATGTCAAATCACTTCAATCATATTTTGAATAAATTCTATATATATACTATATTTTAATTCGATTTAACATTTGAAAGCAAGGATATGGAAAAAATACCTTTTACATTGTCTGGTCTGGAATTAGTAAAGTTGGAATTAAATAACTTAAAAAAAAATGATCGCCCTCAAATAATACAAGCTATTGCTTCAGCAAGGGAACATGGTGATCTTAAAGAAAACGCTGAATATCACGCCGCTAAAGAAAAACAAGCTTTTGTCGAAGGAAGAATTACAGAGCTTGAAGATGTTATCAGTAGATCCGAAGTAATTGATTTAAGCAAACTTAATGGTGATAAAATAACTTTTGGTGTTGAAGTTAAAATTTTAGATGAAGACACTAACCAAGAGACTGTTTACCGTATTGTAGGACCATATGAGGCTAATTTAGAAACTGGACTTATATCAATAGCATCACCTATAGCTAGAGCTTTAATTGGGAAAGAAGAAGGTATATCTGTCGAAGTGAGAACACCGAGTGGAATTAAAAATTATGAGATATTATCTATAACAATACCAAAATAGTTTTTCAAAGAGGTACGCCTGGTAAACTTTTTGTGCTTCTAATATTTAGTGACGTTTTTACATTAGTAACTTTTGGAGCTTGAGTTAAGTTCTGTGTTAAAAATTTTTGAAAATGATCCCAGTCTTTGGCAACAATTTTAAGAAGAAAATCTACTTCACCAATTAACATATGGCACTCTCTTACTTCAGGAAATGATGAAATATATTTTTCAAACGTTTGAAGATCACTTTCAGCCTGACTTTCTAAACCTACGTATGCAAATACTGTTACCTTAAAACCTAAAAGTTCTGGGTTTAGAATTGCATTATAACCACGTATAAAACCTTTTTCTTCAAGAGATTTCACACGTCTTAAACAAGATGGTGGAGAAATATTAACAATACTTGCTAAATCCACATTACTTATTTTACCATCATTTTGTAATTCATTTAATATTTTAAGGTCTAGATCATCTAACTTGGTTTGCTCATTTTTCATATGTGAGTTTTCTTTTTCAATTAATTAATATTTAATTTACCATAATTTGATATATATTGTAATTTTATTTCATAAATTGAATTTAAATTAAAATATAATTATGCTTATTTTAATTTTTCGAGGATAAAACTATAACTAATATTTGGATAATTAGTGATGGAACTGTGGGAATGGAGAAACAATCTATTTCCCTAGCAAATTTGTTAAAAAAAAAATATGAAATCATAAATTACAGCCCACCATACTTCCTACAAAAATTACCCTTGTTGGGAAAATTCTATATTTCAAAAAGTTTAGAAAAAACTTTTTTAGATAAAAGCACTCCTAAATATGTCATCACTTGTGGGAAAAGAATGGCGGGTGTCTCAATCTATTTGAAATCAAAATTAAAAAATAAAATTAAAATCCTCCATATTCAAAATCCTGGAGTTACCAAATTTTATTTTGACTTATTATTAATCCCCGAACATGACCACGTCAGTGGAATAAATGTTATAAATACTAAAGGGGCATTAACATTTTTTAAATATAATGAATTAAAAAATAGATTTGAATATTTAAAACAAGATAATACAAAATTAGTCTTATTAATGATAGGAGGTGAAAATAAAAGATATTCACCACATGGTATAGATTATCTCAATTTAAGTATGAAAGTCATTAAATCTCTTAAACATTTTAATGCAAAACTGCTCGTTTCTATTTCAAGAAGAACTCCTAAAAGGGCTATTAGAATTTTAGATAAATCATTTTCTAAATATCTAAAAAATTATGAAATATTACCCTTGTCTGGAAACAATCCGTATCCGGATATTTTAAAAACCATAGACTATGCAATTGTTACCAGTGACAGTGTTAATATGATTTCAGAAATATCAACTACGCCAATTCCACTTTTCATTTATAAATTCCCCAAAGAGAGTGGAAAAATTTTATACTTTTTAAATGATTTACAAAATTTAGGAATAATTAAAATTTTTGAAAATGAATTATTTCCATTTAATAAAAAAAGACTTAATACAAATACAACAACGCTTTTAAAAGTTAACAAGTTTTTGGGACTCTAATAAATCTCCTAAGTTCCTTAATTTTTTAATTTTTTGATTAAGCAATTCCCAATTATCGTAAAGATCTATTTGTTCCCAAATTTTTTCAACTTCTGAAATAAGAAGATTTTCTTTACTCTCTTTTATTAAGCCAATTTTTTCATTGTAAGAATCTCTTTCTACCGTATCTTTTAGTATTTCAATAATTGGTAAAAAATTATCAAATTTGTATTTTTTTCCATAAGTTGTATTTAAGCAATCTTTAACAGAATTTTTACCTCCATAAAAATCATGGAAAAACGATACATAATTAATTTTATTTTTTTCACTTTCTTTTAGTAAAACTTTCATAATTGTATTTAAATCTTTAGGTTCAATGTCCTTAATTCCTATTCTCCAGCAGAAATGTCTTTTCATTGAGACATTAAAATATTCTGAAAATTGATTTAAAATTTCGATAATTCTTTTTTCTGAGATAAAACCCTCTAAACTTTTACCTAATTGAGATAAAGCCCACAAGGATGCTTCTGGTTGCCTTCCAAATGAATATCTACCATTATAATCAAAATAAGCAGCCGTAAAGTTTGGGTTTGCGAATTCAATAAAACGCCAGGGTCCATAGTCAAAAACTTCTCCAGTTACATTAAAATTATCAGTATTTAAAACCCCATGAACAAATCCAGCGATAATAATTTTGCCCATGGAGGTGGCGATACTTTTTACAGATTCTAAAAATATTTCTTCCGTCAAATGTTCAATTTGAGATTTAAGATTAATATGTGGAAAATAATTTTTGGCTACATGATATAATAAAAATTCAATATTTTTTTTTTGGTTTAAGTAGGCAAGTCTTTGAAATGTCCCAATTCTTATGTGACTATTACATCTTCTGACTAAAACAGCAGATCTTGTTGGCGATGGCTCATCATTTCTCTGTAGTTTTTCAAATGTTTCTATTATAGATACTGTCTGACTTGTATTTACACCTAAGGTTGATAAAAACTCTGTGGCTAGTAATTCTCGAACTGCACCTTTTAAAGTTAACCTCCCGTCTCCTTCTCTACTATATTTAGTTTGTCCAGAACCTTTTGTACCAAGGTCCCAGAGGATATTTTCTTTATCTAAAAGCTGACATAATAAAAATCCTCTTCCATCCCCTAGCTCTGGATTATATTGTCCAAATTGATGTCCATGGTATTTTAAAACTAATGGACCATGGATCGCATTAGGAAAAGCATGAAACTTTCCAAAATGATTTACCCATTCATCATCACTTAGTTTATGGAGGTTAATTCTTTCAGATGCTCTATTATTTCTAAATCTTAGTTTATGATTGGGAAATTTTGCAGGTATGGCTAATTCAAAAAAATTTTCTCCCAAAGCATAATGTTTATCTACAAAACTTGGGTAACTTTTCATTAATTTTAAAACCTAAATTTATCTAAATAATTTATCTTTCAATTTATCTTGTAAATTGTGATAAAGGCTGGAGACTTGTTCTGCGTAACCATTATATATTACTGTTGGAATTCTATCATCACTCCCTAATTGTTGTTCTGTAGCTTGTGACCATCTAGGATGTGAAACTTCTGGGTTAACATTGGCCCAAAAACCATATTCTTGAGGGGCTATTTTTTCCCACATACTAATGGGTCTTTCTTTAACAAAACTTATTTTCACTATAGATTTTATTGACTTAAAGCCATACTTCCAAGGAAGAACTAATCGGAAAGGGGCACCATTTTGATTTGGTAATTCTTTACCATATATTCCTGTTGCCATAAAACTAAGATCATTATTTGCTTCTTCAATAGTGATTGCCTCTACGTAGGGCCAGGGGTACCATTTTTGTTTTTGTCCAGGGGCTATGTCAGGATTGTAAAAGGTTTCAAATTTAATAAATTTAGCATCAGATTTTGGCTCAACAAGAGATATAATTTTGCTCAATGGAAAACCTGCCCAAGGTACAGTCATAGACCACGCTTCTACACACCTAAATCGATAAACTCTCTCTTCTATTCCACCAACTTTTTTAATTAAATCATTTATATCTATTTTCAGAGGTTTGTTTATCAAACCTTCTATGTTTATCAACCAAGGTTTAGTTTTAAGTCTAGCAGCTTTTCTCCAAATATTTTTGTTAGACCCAAACTCATAAAAATTTGTGTAAGTGGTAGCATAATTTTCTTTTGTTAACTCTCTATTAACTTTATAAATTTCGTTAATTGGCGGAGGATACAAAGGATTTGTTAACCCATAAGCAGAATAAGTTGATAAAGTTGATCCGGCAAAAAGAAAAGAGCTGCTAGCTAATTTCTTTAATATTTCTCTTCTTTTTTGAAATAATGTTTCATCAGTAATATGATTTTGTCCTAAGGACCAAATTTTCTTTTTATGAATAAAAGGCAAATAAAACTCCAAAATTTATTAAGATAAACTTAAAACTGCTTTTTCAATCCTATCCATCGCTTCTTTAAGTAAATCTAGGCTTGTTGCATAAGAAACTCGAAAATAAGGTTCCAAACCAAATGCAGCACCAGGAACTGCTGCAACCTCTGCTTCATCTAAAAGCCATTCTACAATCTGAGTATCATTACTTAAGGTTTTTCCGTGTTCAGTTGTTTTTCCTAATAGTCCCTCAACATTTGGAAAAGCATAAAATGCTCCTTTTGGCAAAATACAACTTATTCCTGGAATAGAATTAAGTTTATTTACTACAAAATGTCTCCTCTCATCAAATGCATTAAGGCAAGGTGTCAAAAAGTCCTTACTTCCACCTATCCCTGCCATAGCAGCATACTGAGATATTGATGATGGATTGGAGGTTGATTGCCCTTGAATTTTAATCATAGCTTTAATTAGCTTTTCAGGACCAGCAGCATACCCGATACGCCAGCCAGTCATACAATAGCTCTTTGATACGCCATTAACTGTTAATATTCTATCCTTAAGATCCGGCGCCACTTGTGCAAAAGTAAAAAATTCATAATTATCGTATATAATATACTCATAAATATCATCTGTCATTACATACAAATTATCATATTTTCTTACTACCTTAGCTATATCTTCTAGCTCTTCTTTACTATAACAGGATCCAGTAGGGTTAGATGGACTGTTTAGAATTAACCATTTACTATTTTTAGTAATAACCTTTTCTAGAGCTTCTCCTGTTAATTTAAAATCTGTTTCAGATGGACAATTTATTATAATTGGGTTTCCACCAGCTAACAAAGTCATATCAGGATAAGATACCCAGTATGGTGCCGGAATGATTACCTCATCACTTTCATTTAAAGAACTGACTAAGGCATTATATAGAATTTGCTTTCCACCAGTACCAACTATAATGTCATTTATATTATAGTTTAAATCGTTATCTTTTTTGAATTTTTCAACAATAGATTGCCTAAGTTCTGGTATACCTTCAATGTTAGTGTATTTTGTGTACCCATTATTTATAGCTTCTATCGCTGCTTCTTTAACGTGTTTAGGAGTATCAAAATCAGGCTCACCAGAAGATAGCCCTATAACCTTTTTCCCTTCTCTTTTTAACTGTGCAGCTTTAGCTGTAATGACCATTGTAGCGGATGGCTTTATTCTTTTTAAAGTATCAGAAATAAATGACATAAGTTGACTCCATATAAATTCATAGTTTTAAGATCTACTACAAAATAAAATGTTTAAAAATCTTTTTTGTTAATAATTAATTGAATTTTTGTTATAGAGTAGCTTTTAATCGTTCTAAAATATGTGAAATATGAATAACTTAGATAATTTGGGTAATGAAAAAAATAAGAATTCAATTTTTTCATTAAATTCTGACTTTGTTCCAACGGGAGATCAGCCTAAAGCCATTTCAGAGTTGATCACAGGTATTAAAAACAAAGAAAAAGATCAAGTGCTTCTTGGGGTTACAGGTTCAGGCAAAACTTTTACAATGGCCCACGTGATTAATTCTTTAAACAGGCCCTCGTTAATTATGGCTCCTAATAAGACGCTCGCTGCTCAACTATATGGAGAAATGAAAGATTTCTTTCCATCCAATGCAGTAGAGTATTTTGTCTCATATTATGACTACTACCAACCAGAAGCATATGTACCTAGATCTGATACTTATATTGAAAAGGAATCTAGTATTAATGATCAAATTGATAGAATGAGACACTCTGCAACCAGAGCCCTTCTTGAAAGACAAGATGTTATTATAATTGCTTCTGTATCATGTATTTATGGAATTGGATCAGTAGAAACATACTCTAAAATGATTATAAATTTAAAAATAGGTGAAGAAATTTCTCGTCAAAAATTACTAAGACAATTTACAGAACTTCAATATACACGCAATGATATGTCTTTTGTAAGAGGAACATTTAGGGTTAGAGGGGATAGCATTGAAATTTTTCCAGCCCATTTAGAAACGACTGCCTGGAGGATAATACTATTTGGTGATGAAATAGAAGAAATTTATGAAATTGATGCCCTAACAGGTGAAAAATTAGCAAAACTGAAAACTGTTAAAATATACGCTAATTCCCACTATGTAACTCCAAGGCCAACATTAAATGAAGCCATCAAGTCCATAAAAGAAGAATTAAAAGTCCATTTAGAAATTCTCTATAAAAATAATAAATTGGTTGAAGCGCAAAGATTAGAGCAAAGGACAAACTTTGACATTGAAATGATGTTGGCAGCTGGCACATGTCCAGGAATAGAAAACTACAGTAGATATCTATCCGGAAGAAATCCTGGAGAACCTCCACCAACTCTTTTTGAATATTTGCCAGATGATGCATTAGTTTTTACAGATGAAAGCCATATTACTGTTAGTCAAATTGGTGCAATGTATAAAGGTGATTTTCGAAGAAAATCTACATTATCAGAATATGGTTTTAGATTGCCATCTTGTTTAGATAACAGGCCTTTAAAATTTGAGGAGTGGGAAGCTTTTAGACCACAAACTATTCATGTATCAGCTACACCAGGAGATTGGGAATTAAATAAAACTAATGGAGTCTTCATAGAACAGGCTCTCAGACCAACAGGTCTAGTGGATCCAGAAATAATAATTAGACCAACTAAAACCCAGGTTGATGATCTTATTTATGAAACTAAGGAACAATCGAAAAAAGGAAACAGAGTTTTAATAACTACATTAACAAAAAAGATGGCTGAAGCATTAAGTGAGTACATGTTTGAAGCAGGTTTAAAAGTTAGGTATATCCACTCAGATGTAGATACCCTTGAGCGTATTGAAATAATTAGAGATTTAAGACTAGGAGTATTTGATGCTTTAATAGGTATAAATCTTCTCCGCGAAGGTCTTGATATACCAGAATGTGCACTCGTAGCCATATTAGACGCTGACAAAGAAGGTTACTTACGTTCAAAAACGTCACTTGTACAGACCATTGGTCGAGCTGCAAGACATGTGGAAGGCAAAGTAATACTATATGCTGACTCAATAACTGGCTCTATGAAATACGCAATTGATGAGACTGAAAGAAGAAGAAAAAAACAAATTGAGTATAATAAACAAAATAACATAACCCCTAAAACAGTAATAAGTAAAATTTCAGATATACTAGCTGATCTTAATAATAATGAAGAAGATGAAAAAAATAAAAACTCTAAGCTAATAGGAAAAACCATAAAACAAACAATAGAAGAACTTGAGGTGGAAATGGACAAAGCCGCAAGCAATCTTGAATTTGAAGAGGCAGCGAAAATAAGAGATGAAATTAAAAAATTAAAGCAAAAGGATTTAGGTTTAATATTTATCCCCAAATGAGATAAAAAATAATTTAAATTTATCAAGTGAATTTGGTGTTATTATTAAAATCCAATTAAAGAGATACTTAAATGATAAAAGATAGCAAATCTCTCAGTAATGGAATTCAAGTAATTAAAAATGAATTATTAACTATACCTAATAAGCCTGGCGTGTATCAAATGATAGGCACTAATGAAGAAAAACTATATATTGGAAAAGCTAAAAATCTTAAAAATAGAGTGGTTTTTTACACTCAACCTAAAAGATTAAATTCGAGACTGACTTACATGGTATCCAATACCATGAGAATGGAAATTATAATAACTTCTTCAGAGATGGAAGCTCTATTACTAGAATCTAATTTGATAAAAAAATTTGAACCAACATTCAACATTCTACTAAAGGATGATAAAAGTTTTAGTTCAATATTTTTTAATTTAACTCATCCATTTCCTCAAATTTCTTCTCATCGTGGTGTTAGAAAAATTAAAGGTGATTATTTTGGTCCTTTTGTTTCTAAAACAACTGTCCAAAAAACTATAGAGACCATTCAAAAAACATTTTTACTAAGGACATGTAATGACAATATTTTTAAAACAAGAAAAAGACCCTGTTTACAATTCCAAATAAAACGTTGTAGTGCACCTTGTGTAAACTTGATATCAAAAGAAAATTATGATGAAAGTGTTTTAGAAGCTAAAAATTTCTTGAGTGGTAATTCTAAAAAAATTAAACAAAAATTAATCGAAAAGATGTATGACGCGTCTAACAAACAAAACTTTGAAGCAGCTTCCATTTTTAGAAATAGAATCAAGGCTTTGACAGACATAACTGCTACACAAAATATTAATATACAAAACCTTAATAATGTTGATTTGTTAGCCTTGAAAAAGTTGGATAATAAAGTGGTTATTCAAATGACTATTATTAGAAACGGTCACAATTATGGTTCAAAATCATACTTCCCAAACACAGGAAAGAACGGAATAGATG
>OZSS01001046.1_pt1 | contig 13099 bp, 13 predicted proteins | sample 1779911 | NCBI WGS metagenome assembly OZSS01 (sample SAMEA2603589, study PRJEB24840) | metagenome | biome: Water; feature: Photic zone; material: Seawater sample | place: Mediterranean Sea | collected 2013-11-12 | depth 10 m | reverse complement strand
TAATATATTTTTGAATAAGTGTAATTTAGATCTTAAATATGAATTCATAGTTTTATGATAATCTAAGTGATCTTGTGAAATGTTTGTAAGTACACAAGCATCAAATTTTAATCCATAAAACCTTTTTTGATGTAAGCCATGACTTGATGCTTCCATTACAAGATACTTAATCTTATTATTACTTAATTTTCTTAACTGTTTTGATAAGTCAACTGGCTCAGGAGAAGTTAGATTTCTAGTATTTAATTTTTTTATCTGAGAATTACCTAACGTACCTATTGTTGCAGTTTTTTCTCCTAAATTTGATAATATGTAATTTAAAAAATAAGTTACTGATGTTTTTCCATTTGTTCCTGTCACAGCGATTTTTTTTTCTATTGTTTCACTATGGACTACGAATGCTGCTAAAGAAATTTCTTTTCGAATATCTTTTACCTTATAAATTGGGATATTTGATGAAATCTTTATTTTTTTTCTGATTGGAGTAACTATTGCAGAGGCACCTTTAGCTACTGCATCATTCACATACTTCAGCCCATCAGCATTACTTCCGGGGATTGCAAAGAAAATGTCACCTTTCTTTATTTTTCTCGAGTCAGAGCAAATATCTTTGTACTTAACCTTGTCTGAATTTATTTTTTTCAGGAGACGACTATTTGTCATTTATTGCAGTGATGTATTAATTAATAAATTATCACTTGGTAAATATTTACTTTTTGTGTCTAAAATAGGACTTATTCTATCAATTATTAATCGTGAAGTTCTAGCTACATTCCATCCTGCATCGCTATAACCCCATGTATTATAAGGAGTATCATACTCACCAATTACTCCTTCTGGATTATCTAGTGAAACAAGCACGAGATATTTAGGCTTATTGATTGGAAAGGATGATATAAAAGTAGTTAATTTATCGCTTGAATATGCCTTATTACTAATTTTCTCTGCAGTGCCTGTTTTACCTCCAACTAAGTATCTGTAATCACTATCTTTACCTACGAATTTTTTACTCGACTCTTTACCAAAGGCATCTTTTGCTGTTCCTTCGTCTACGACGCGATTGAGTAAGTATCTCATAATCTCACTTGTTTGTTCTGAAAATATTTGATTTTTGAATAATTGATTATCTTTTTTTATCAATGACGGCTCTATTATGTAACCTCCATTTAATACCGTTGAAGTAGCTAAAGCTAAATGAAGAGGAGATATTGAAAGTCCATAGCCATATGAGATGGACTCAGTACTAGCCATTGTCCAAGGATCAGGAACGAGTGGTTCTGCTCGTTCTGGTAAATTAATAATTACCTGATTCAATAAGCCGAGATCTAATAGATATTTTTTTTGTAAATCAGGCCCAATATCTCTAATCATTTTAATAGTGCCAACATTAGATGAATGCACAAATATTTCTTCAACTGTACATTTTTTAGTTTCACAGGGGCGATGAACATCATGCACTTTATGCTTATCAATATAAATATGGTCATCAATTTCATAAAGTGTATTAGGCTTAAATATATTTTCTTCAATCCCAATTGCGGTTGTAAATATTTTCATAACTGAACCAAATTCATAAACACCCAGAGTGTTTTTATTAAATGTCGAATTTTCATCAAAATTTTTACTATTAGGATCAAAGTCAGGAATTGAAACCATGGATAAAATTTCACCAGTATTTACCTCCATAACAAGCCCTGATCCACCAGTCGCTTTGTATAACTTCATAGAATCCAATATTTCATCTCTTACTATATGTTGTATTCTTGTATCTACTGAGGAGATAACATCGCTTTCATTTTGATTATTTAATGATGCGTTGAATGATTTTTCCATTCCTGAAACACCCTCGTTATCAATATCTACTTTTCCTATCAGATGGCTAAATAGCTCTTTATGAAGATACTTTCTCTTATAAATATCTTTAATCTCTATACCAGTTTCTCCAAGGTCAATAACTTTCTGAAGTTCATTGGGACTTATATTGCGCTTCAAGTAAAACCATTTACCAGAGTTAATTCTATTTTCTAAATCATTTGCTGATATGTCATAATACAAAGATGAGACTTTCTTTATGAATGACTCACGATCATAGATTTTTTTAGGATCAATACCAACATCAGACATTTGTAAGTTAGCTGTTAGAGAAATATTATTTCTATCTAATATATTACGCCTCTCCTCATCTATCGATGACACAAAGTAACGATTTTTTTCAACATAAAAGAGATTTATTTCAATCATTTTAATTGTAATAGCAATAAACAAAGTACTGAATATGATTGCTGACAAAATTAAACGATTATTAATCTTAAGTGCGAAGCTTTGCTTTATTGAATTTATTTTCTCAATAGCAAATTTTTCAGCATTGTATCGATGAGTAAATGAAAAACTTTTTTGATAAATATCTATTTTCTTTTTTCCAGAATTTTTTCTCTTTCTCACAAAATTCTAACGTGCAGGGCTTATAATTTTCTTTGAAGGCATATCAACTGCAATGATATCCTGGAATACCTGATTTTCTTGACCCAGATCATCTTTGTCTAAAACTACGAAGTATTTAGTATAATCATTGGATATGACCATTTCAGATATCTTTTTTAAATTGATAGGTGAGATCATATGATCCCATTCTATTTTAAAAAGCTCACTCTTATTTTGCTCTTCTCTAAGGGTAATTTCTAGTTCATTGATATAGTTTTGTTTTTCAGCTGATATATTTTTTATGATCATTATTGCAAGCAATCCTATTAATAAGATGATCACTGAGAAAATTTTAAATAAACTACTAATCATGATTGTTTAAATCCCAAATCTTCAATAGGTACATAACCAAATTCTAGATTATTCTTCTCGTAAAACCTTAGCTTGGCTGATCTTGAGCGTGAATTATATTCAATCTCTTCTTTACTAGGTTTGAGAACTTTATTTATCTTGTTATTTTGACTTGCTATTCTTAAAAAGTTTTTCACAAGTCTATCCTCAAGCGAATGGAAAGTAACAACACATAAACTTCCATTTTTTTTTAAATATTTTAATGCGTGATTAAGGCCAGAATGTAGTTCTTCTAATTCATTATTTATATAAATTCTTAAAGCCTGAAAAGTTTTAGTAGCAGGATGTTTTTTATAATATTTATTTGAGGAACATTTTTTGATAACTTCTGCTAGTTCTAAAGTTGTTTCAATTTTTTTTGATTTACGGTAAATTTCAATTTCTCGGGCAATTCTTCTGGAGTTTTTTTCATCACCATAATAATAAATGATATCAGCCAATTCTTCATGGCTTTTTGAATTTACCACATCATACGCAGTTGTTCCTTCTTGACCCATTCGCATATCTAATGGACCCTCTTTCATAAAAGAAAAACCTCTTTCTGGAAAATCTAATTGCATTGATGAAACTCCTATATCAAATACGAAACCGTCAATTTCTTTTTCCTCGGTTTTTTCCATAACTTCGTTAATTTTACTAAATTTAGAATGGAAAAAATCGAACCTTTTGCCATATTTTTTTTTAAATTCATTAGCAATTTGATTAGCAAATGGATCCCTATCAATTGCAATAATATTGCAGTTAGTGAGCTCAAGAAATTCTTTCGAGTATCCTCCATTTCCAAATGTTGCATCGAAGTACGTTTCATTATCTTTAGGCCTGGTTAACTTTATTATCTCATTTATAAGAACTGGCTTGTGAGCCAATTCTTTACTCGTCATTTACTCTGTCTTCTAAGGAATGAAGGAATTTCTAATAAATCCTGATCAGTTTCACTTTCTTCAGCTATTTCTTCATCCTTAGTATCATTTATGTCGTCTAATTGATGAATGTTTTGACCACTAAAAAGATCAGGTGCATCTGACTCATTATTTTCTCTATTAGCATTTATTAAATCCATTATGCTATTAGGAGCCCCATCCTCAGTAACCATTTCTGGTTCAGTGATTGGCTCTGGCTCAACTTCTTCTTCAGCTGCCATTTCTGGTTCAGTGATTGGCTCTGGCTCAACTTCTTCTTCAGCTGCCATTTCTGGTTCTATAATAACTTGCGTATCTTCAATATCAGTTTCAGAGTGAATATTTGAATCCTCCCCATCCATGAACATATATGGATCAGAATTTTCATTTACTTCTTCATTCATATCTTCATTGCTTAACGAAGCTTGTACTGAGTTTGAATTTGCTGCTGGTATAGCCGCCATTGATGATACAGCAGAATTTCTTGTTATTTGTAAATCTACAATTGATTTAGTTGGCTTTGGATGTGAGTCTAATCCTGTGGCTACAACAGAAACTCTTGCCTTGCCTTCAAGTTTGTCGTCAAAAATTGATCCCACAATTACATCTGCATCAGGATGAACCTGTTCTCGAATCTCGTTTGTAATTTTGTCCACTTCATGAAGAGTAAGGTCAGTCCCACCAGTTATATTAATGAGAAGTCCTTTAGCTCCATCAAGTGAATAGTCATCAAGTAATGGGTTCGTTACGGCATTATGGGCACATTCAATGGCTCTATTTTCACCAGAAGCTTCTCCTGTTCCCATCATGGCGCGCCCCATGTTATTCATGATTGTTTTTACATCTGCAAAATCTAAATTTATAAGTCCAGGAACAACCATTAAATCTGTAATACTTCTTACCCCTGCATGTAAAACATCATCCGCCATTGAAAAAGCATCTGCGAAAGTTGTTTTTTCATCAGCGACTTTGAATAAGTTTTGGTTAGGTATTACAATTGTCGTATCTACTAAATGCTCTAATTCTTTGAGTCCTTGCTCAGCGATACGCATTCTACCAGCGCCTTCAAATTGAAATGGTTTTGTAACAACTGCAACAGTGAGGATGCCCAATTCTTTTGCTACCCGTGCAATTACTGGTGCAGCACCTGTACCAGTGCCTCCACCCATACCAGCCGTGATGAAAAGCATATTAGTTCCCTCTAAACGTTCCATGATTTCATGCTTAGTTTCATCAGCTGAAGACTTTCCAATATCAGGATGTGATCCCGCGCCAAGACCTTTTGTTACTTGAACACCTAGTTGCATCTTAGAGTCACTTAATGATTTAGAAAGGGCCTGTGCATCTGTATTGGCTGCCACAAACTCAACACCGGATAAACCTGCTTCAATCATGTTGTTGATCGCATTGCCGCCTGCACCTCCGACTCCAAACACAGTTATCTTAGGCTTAAGCTCTTTTAGTTCTGGAACGCTTAAATTTAAAACCATGAAATTTTCCTCCTGTTTTCATTAGTTATTGATTACTCCATTTGAGATTTGCTAAATTATTCTTTGCACTATTTGATTTATCTTTTTTATAGTCTTCATACGTAGTCGGGTTCCACATTTGAAATGTTTCGCCCATGCCTACAAATGAAACTTGATCAATAATTCCTGCTGATACAATTAATTCACCAGGTATTATTACTCTACCTTCTTGATCAAAATGAATTTGATGACTGTCTGCAAATATAGAAGATGAAAAAGTATTTCTTTCTTCACTAAAAGGTCCAGCAGACTCAATCGCATCACTTATTTTCTGCATTCGATTAATTGCACAGCCTTCAATTGATTGAAGGGTTGGTGAAGGGTAACAAATCATTCCCTTAAGGCCATTTTGTTCAAGTACACTTCTGAATGATGAAGGTACTGAAACACGACCTTTCTTGTCTATGCGATTAATATAAGTAGATAGAAACAATGCCATTTTATAAAAAAAGTTAGTTATTAAAATAATCAACAAATTACCTCGTTTGGGTTAAATTGGGATTACATGGGATAGTATGGGATCAAATGGGTAATGTCTATAGCTTTTTTTGGATTAATTATATTTTTCAGCTGCTTACGTGATTTTTTACTTTAAGCAAATTTTATAAGTTATTGAAAATAAATAGATATAAAATTGCCAGATAATCTATAAGCCGGGTTCTGTGATTTAATAAAAATCTATGACTATTCATCTAGTTCGAGTGTTACCACACGAATCATGCGATCAACCCAGTTACAGTCAAGACTAACTATTGTAACTCTATTTGATCTTGCTCCTGGCGGGGTTTACCATGCCTTTTTTGTTACCAAAAAAGCGGTGAGCTCTTACCTCACCTTTTCACCCTTACCTTATAAATTTCAATTAAGGCGGTTTATTTTCTGCGGCACTTTCCCTGGGGTCGCCCCCGCCGGGTATTACCCGGCACCATTGTCTTGTGGAGCCCGGACTTTCCTCTTTACAAGTAAAGCAGTCATCCAATTATCTGGCAGATATCATTTACAGTCTTAGTGTTTTTTGGTCAAGCTTCTGTGTTTAAATTTTAATAAATTTCGCAGATATCCTATCAATTTATGTTTAACAGAAAATTCTTCTAATTCTTCAGGACAATAATGGCTCTCAAAAGCATAAATAACTTGAAGCGTTTCCCTGTCCATTAATCCATTAATAGAAATTTTATAACCAAAGTCACTCAATAACATTTGTAGGTTTTTTATATCTGATGGGTTTAATTCTTTATTAGAATTATTCTTTTTTGGAAGCAAGCCTATGCCTTTTTTATTTAATGCTTTCCAGGGAAACAAATAACCAGGGTCTAGTTTTCTTAATGGAGCGATATCAGAGTGCCCTAATATGAACGCATCATTAATTTGATATTTATTTTTTAAGTATAATATCAACTCTACTACTTTATTTATTTGAGAATTATTGAATTTATGATAGCCAAATTCTTGACCTTTATTCTGTATCTCTATGCCAATTGATTTTGAATTGAGATTTTTGTCTGATCCCCAGAATGAGATACCTGCATGCCAAGCAATGTCATGATCTTTTACGAGCTGAATAATTTTTCCGTATTCATTTATAAAATAATGTGAACTGACTTTAGCTTTTTTTGATTGCAATCTTTTTAAGGATTCAGCTGATGAAAGCATGCCTGTATAATGAATTATAAGATATTTTATTTTTCTATATTTTCTTTTATCAAAATTGGGAGAATTTAAGAATTGAAATTTCATGGCGAATTTGGAACCTTTTTCTCTTCTGGTTCACGGATCATCACTATTGCAACTCCTACTAAAGTAATTAGAGCTCCAAAAATAATTTTCACAGTAATGACTTCATCAAAACCCTCATACAATGAAAATAAAGATATTATAAATGCATTTACTATAGCTAATACAGGCGCCATGAGAGTTAAAGGTGTTACTTTGGAAAGTTCATACTTCGTAATTAAATAATAAAACCCTGCATGACCTATTAATGTTGCTGCAAAAGCTGTAAATAAAACTGCATACCAACCAACTAAATTTGCATTCGATATTACTTCAATATGATTATCTTCAAAAAGTAGTGAGACTATTGCTAAGAAAATAAAGCTTATAAATGCAATCCAAGCCTGCAGATCAAATACCTTTATATTTTCTAATTTTTTCATAAATAATAGACTTACAGCTATAGAAAAAGCAGCAAGAAGAGCAAAATAAACACCCCCCAAATCAAAAAAAATTGTTGGCTCTAAGACTAAAATAATTACACCTCCAAAAGATAGGGTGATACCCAATATTCTTCGCCATCGGATCACTTCTTTAAGAAATATAACTGACAATATAGTTGCAAATGGTACTCCAAGTTGAAGAACGATCGCTACGGATGAAATATACTGAGAGTTATCGAGTGCTAAATAAAAGAATGCAAAATGTATGCCCCCTCCAAGGATGGAAACAATCAAAATATTAGTCATCTGGCCTTTGTGAAACTTAAGAAATGGAATTAAAATGAGGGCTATAAGAAAAAAGCGCATTGTTGTGAAGAGAAATGGAGGAAATTCTGTTACGCCAATCTTTGCTGAAATAAATGCTAAACTAAAAGCAAAATTTATCATTAATACTAAAATGATATCTTTGGTTCTCAAAATAGTTCCATTTATTGTATAAAATGCCTCATAAATTTTAACTCAATTAAAGTATTAATTTGATTAGAAAATTTATATAGAATAGCATTAATCTAATGAATTTGAGAATACTATTAGTGGTAATTATTGGATCAACCCTTATCTTTCAGGGTTGCGCGTCGAAAAGTACTGAGTTGAATAGCTCTTTATCTAAACAAGAGGTCTCAACAGTTAATGATCCATTTGAAAAAGTAAATAGAGTTGTATTCTCTTTTAATATTATCTTTGATAAAATTATCTTAAGACCAATTGCTGTGACTTATAAAGCGGTAGTTCCAGGCTTTGTAAGAAATAGAGTTACTTATTCTCTAAATAATTTAAGCATGCCTATTACTGCTGTTAATAACCTTCTTCAAGGAGAACTCAGAAAAGCTGGAGTATCAACATCAAGGTTCATCATTAATTCAACTGTTGGATTATTGGGCTTCTTTGATCCAGCATCAAGCATCGGATTAGTGACTGAAACAGAAGATTTTGGACAAACACTATCAGTTTGGGGTGTTTCCTCAGGACCATACGTAGTATTACCTTTCTTGGGGCCATCTAATCCTCGAGACTTTGCAGGCCTTCTATCCACATCTCTTTTAGACCCAATGTATCAGATTGGAGGGGGGAGTGCTCCTGACTCACTTAGAACATATCGATTAGGAACAGGCGCTGTAGATTTTAGGTCTCAAAATGTTGAAATTCTTGATGACCTTCAAAATAATTCAATCGATTATTATGCTGCAGTCAGAAGTTTTTATTCACAAGGAAGGGAGAGTCAGGCAGCTAGTAATCTAGAAATCGATTCTTCTGAGCAAGAAAATGATATTTTTGATGACTTTGAGATTGATGAGAGCTATGTAGGACCAGATATTGAGATTACATATGACTAAAATTAGATTTCATATTTATATACTTTTACTTTTCTGCAGTTTTAACTTTACAGCTCATTCGTCTAATTTTTTAGAGGAAGAAAATTTTGTAACATCATTTGCTGACTCAGCTATTTCTATCTTAAGTAATGATACAATCTCTGATGCTGAAAGAACTTCGAGTTTTACCGAATTAGTAATGTCATCAATTGATCTTAATCTGATTTCAAAATTTGTTTTGTCTAAAGCATGGAAAAATGCTTCTGATGAACAAAAGGAAAACTATTTAATTGCGTTTAAAGATTATTTTGTCAGCTCCTATGCTAACAAACTTGATCAGTATACTGGCGAAAAAATTGATGTAATTGGATCCCAAGAAGCTGGGAAATACGTGATTGTTGAAAGTAATATAGTTAGAGAGGGAACAGATACTCTTAAAATTAATCTAAAGTGGAGACTTCTAAATAAAAACAATCAGATAAAAATTATTGACTTAAACATTGAGGGTATCAGCCTTGTAATTGCACAACGAGAAGAATTTCAGTCATTCCTGGCTAACAACGATTATGATTTGGACAAACTGATTGAAAAAATTGTTTCAGTTTCTGACTAATATTCTGATGAAGGAAGACCTTTAGGTTTCCAGCCAAGAGTAAAACCATCTTCAACATTAAACAGGCTTTTATAGCCTTCATTCTCAATCATGTTGGCAGCTAGGTTAGAACGCATCCCTGACTTACAAATAAAATAAATATTTGAGTCCTTCGGTATATCTAGAGATTTAAATTCCTCGATAAAGTTAGGGTTCTGAATTCCCTCCTCATTTCTTATAGCTAATTTAAAGAGGATGCCCTCAAAAGAATCTTCATCCGGAATGCCGTCAACATTCCACTCAGTCGGACTTCTTACATCAATTAGGTATGAATTCTGGTCTTCATTTAATTTTTTAAAGCAGTCTTCAGATGAAATAGTTTGTACTGAACTCATGTTATTATGTCTTTTGATTAGATGATTTAAAACGATCTGATATTGAACTTATTTTTGTTTTTCGTCCCCTCACTCTTTGTCTCCATTTCAGAAAAGAATTACGTTTAAGGTTATCTTTCATAATCTTTATCACTTCTTTTTCTTTAAGTCCAAATTGATTATTTATGTCGGTAAACGTTGTGCGATCTTCCCACGCCATTTCAATAATGCGGTCAGTATCTTTTTGGGAGATTTTTTCCATAAGCTATCAGTGAGAGGAAGCTGAAGTTGCCACAGACATATTAAGGTCAATGTAGCTAAGACGTTGTTGCCCCTTAATTATAAGCTTAATAACTGGGGGCCGCAGATTTTTAAATCTAACCCTTCTGACTAAAATATCTTGCTGCTTCATCATATGAACTGTTGGCATAAAATTTAGATATACTCAAAAGTGCTATATGCAAAGGTACGCCAATAAAAAGTTCAGCAAAGTCTAAATTCATTACCTGTATCTTAATCAGATTTAGGCATCATAATCAAGAACTACTGTTCCAGATACTGGATCAGTAACGCCTAATTCAGGTGATAATTCCTCTAGTACGTGTCGCATCTTATCCAGATTTGCAATCATTGCATCTCTCTGAGCAGCAATTGCTTCTTCTGACTCCCAAATACCTATATAGCAATATGTGCGGTCTCCTGTTTTAAAAAGACGACTCATCTTTTGACCAGGCAAATTTTCAAAACCTTTATTAATTTCTAAATATTCTTCTTCACAGCCTTCTTTGACTTTCGCTCTCACAGCATTACAAAATTCCATACTATTTCTCCTTTATTATAAATTGATTGAATTACGCATAAATTTCTTTTTCAAAAGCAACAACCATGTCGTGCCATTCTTTGTCATTATAGGGATAGAAGTTAGAAAAAATCAAGGCTGCCTTTTGTTTTTCTAAATTAAAGCTAAAGAATGTGCAAGCGGCACCACCGTGAGCAATTGATCCTACAGGCCGAGAGTCATTTGGATCAAAAGATATGGTTAAACCTAATCCATATCTATTCATCTTATTCTTTAATCTACCATTTTCGCCCATCAAAAAATTATAGTTGTCATCTCTCTCAAACATTTGATCAAAATCCCCTGGTTTTATCATCTCGTTGAAGCTTAATTCAGAGATAATTTGATGATCATTAAAACTTCCTTTATTCATTAGGCATTGTACAAATTTTGAGTAATCATTTGGTGAACTAAATATTTCAGTCCCTCCATAGTATGATTTTCTCCAAAACCGTAAGTAAGGCTGACCTATAAAAGGCATCTTTCTAATGACCTTAGAGTTTTTTCCCTGTCTAATACCTAAGGGTACAATTTTATCTTTTTTATCATTAGGAATGGTAAAAAAAGTATTTGTCATATCTAAGGGGTTGAATATATTTTCTTCACAATACTCTTCTAATGTTTGGCCTGTAACTCGTTCAATCATCATGCCAACAAAACCTAATCCAGTTCCATATTTGAAATTACTACCTGCCTCAAAAAGTCTAGGACCTTTTGAAAATGGATAAATGTATGTGACTATTCCTCTCATAAATAGATATAATTTCATAAAAGTAGATAGCTTTCTAAATTTCTTGGAAGTAATCATCATCAGTGAATTATAGGCAAATCCTGACGTATGTGACATCAAGTGTCTTAACGTGATCGACTTAGACTGTTTGACCAGCTTATTATCACCAGTCAATATTGGGATCTTTGATAATTCAGGTAGAATTTCCTCAGCTGGTGAGTCCAAATTTAATTTACCTTTTTCGACTAATTGCATTGCTGCTAGAGCTGTTATTGGCTTACTCATAGACATTAATCTAAATATATGATCACCATTTAGATCTTCTTCATTGTTCCAATGAGACTTGCCAAAAGAAATAGAATTAGTTTCAAAGTCATTACCATTTTTTTTTAAGTAAATAAAATGACAATTTTTTACTGTATTCTCATTAAATAATTCTCTGATTTTTTCAAACATACTCAAATCTTACAAAAGTAGGTGATTTTAGAAAGATTAAAAATTAACTGTTTATTATTTCCACGAAACTCGAGCAAAGGTTCTTGTTGAAGCATAAAAAATATCATTATTTAAACCAGGTGTTAAAAACATACCATTTGCTAACGGTGACTTCAGAGAGACTTTGCTTAAAATATTGCCATTAGTTAAATCAATTACTACTAATTTATCGTCATTTTCTTCAAAACTATTAATAACTAATTCTTTGCTTTCAGGAAACACGACAGGCTGCATTGTTGGACGGATGTCATCAATTTTCCAAGATAGATCTAATTTTTTAGCTGTGGTGTCAATGCCTGCTAGTCCTCCATTTATACTATCCCAGCAAACACATATATTATGCTCTGGTATATTTACGGGTGGGGCTATTATGCCTCCACCAGATTTTTCAAATGGCTCTATGAATTGGAACTCATTAGAGTGAAGATCAAACTTATACAATCTCTGTTTACAACTCCATGGCGCATTTCTTCTCCAACTTAATTCCTTAGGTGCTTTAGTAAACCTACCATTAGGATGCGTTGAATATATTGCTCTTAGTGAGTCTATATCACCATTGTTCATTAACCACATCGATCCATCTGAAATACACCCATCCCAAGACAGACCCTGATCATCATCAGTTGAACGATAAGTTGGTGACCAGCTCTCATCCACTGAGAGCGTTTCTTCAACTTTGATTTTCCATATTTTTTCAATTCCAGGTATGTAAATAAATTCACCATCATCATTTTTATCTGAAGCTATTCTTCCCATGGAACCTTCAGGCAGTACAAACGGCTCATGTAGTAATTCTAGTTTATCGTTCAAACGCGTGATGGTTGACCTGCCCTGCCCCTCAAGGCGAAGGTCTTTAGTTACAATTGAACCATCAGATAAGACCAATAAACCGTTATGTGCTTGGTCAACTGGAAGCTTTTTTTCAATTTCGACTTCACATTGATTAGATATACTATGCATAAAATTACCATTAACCTTGATAATATTTCCATTTTGATGAGCGGCAATAGCTCCGCAACAAACATGGTCACCACAGGGTAGTTGAGGTGTCTCATTAATAACTTCTATAGTTTGAGGATCAATTTTTTGAACCCAACCAAAAGGAGGCGGACCAGTAAAACTTGGCATAGTGCCTCCAAGAAAAAGTTCTTCGCGCTCTCGAAAAATGGTCATAACATTCCATTTTTCGTTACGAATACTCTGTACACGTGCTTGTTTATTTTTTACATCCAATCTTCCATTGGCAGCTTTTTGTCTGCGGTTACCTCCACATTCTACTGG
>OZSS01001044.1_pt1 | contig 13110 bp, 10 predicted proteins | sample 1779911 | NCBI WGS metagenome assembly OZSS01 (sample SAMEA2603589, study PRJEB24840) | metagenome | biome: Water; feature: Photic zone; material: Seawater sample | place: Mediterranean Sea | collected 2013-11-12 | depth 10 m | reverse complement strand
TAAAAGATAAATGTACCATTTAGGAAAAATCCTTTGAATGAGGTCGTATGCATGAGCATCTGAGCCCACAAGAATCCGAACCAAGAATAGAAAAACGATTGATCATTAAATTTTTATTTTTGTTTCTTAGAAAAAAAAATTATAGTCTAACTTATAATTTCTTATGGATTCTTTCAATGCAAAATCTATTGGGTTCTGGATAGGACTGATTTTTTTTATCACTGTTATTTTACTGCCTAATCCAGAAGGTTTGACGAATGACGGCAGACTTACTTTAGCGGTATTTCTTTTAATGGGAGTTTGGTGGGCTTTTGAGGCACTACCTTTACAAGTAACTGCTTTGATGCCACTGGTATTTTTTCCTTTGCTAGGAGTTATAGAGATTGGAGTTATCAGTAAGGAATACATGAACAAAGTTCAATTTCTTTTTGCTGGAGGTTTTCTAATAGCTATAGGAATACAAAAATGGGGTCTTCACAAGAGAGTTGCTTTGAATATTTTGAAGTTAAGTGGCTTGAATGCAAGCGGCATAATAGCCTCTTTCATGCTAGCAAGTGCCTTGCTAAGTATGTGGGTAATGAATACTTCTACCGCAATAATGCTTCTACCAGTTGCAGTATCAGTTATTAAAGTAATTAACGATACTGTGAAAGAAATCGATAAGAAGCAGTCTTTCAACTTTCAGTTGTGTTTGCTGCTTGGTATTGCATACAGTGCTTCTATTGGCGGTATAGCAACTCCAATTGGAACCTCCCCAAACGGTGTATTAATTCAATTTGCTAGTGATAATTTTGGTAAGGATATTGGTTTTGCAAATTGGATTGCTTTTGGTTTGCCTGTGACCTTGGGACTTGGCCCCATTGTGTGGATCTTGCTGACCAAATTTATTTATCCTATAAATTTTCAGGCATCTAAAGAAGCAAAAGATCAATTGAATTCTATGCTATTGGATTTAGGCGAAATGACAAATGAAGAAAAAAAAGTTGCAATAGTGTTTGGATTTACAGCTTTTTGTTGGGTCTTTAGACAAATTCTTGATGATATTCCTGGATTATCTCTTTTAGATGATTCTGTAATTGCAATGCTAGGAGGCTTATCATTATTTTTTCTTGCTCAAAAAAACAACTCCGAAAAACTGCTTAATTGGGATGATGCTCAAACAGGTTTCCCATGGGGACTGATATTTTTATTTGGGGGAGGAATGGCATTAGCTTTTGTAGTAAATGATTCAGGTTTAGCCTTATGGTTAGCCTCCCTGATACCATCCCAAACTTATTTTTTCATAATACTCTTGATCGTAATAACAATGGTTATGTTGCTTACTGAGTTAACTAGCAATCTCACAACGACTGTTACTTTTCTTCCTGTTGTAGCAAGTGTTGGAATAAATTTAGGGATTGACCCCATGTTGCTAGTGTTACCTTTAACATTATCAGCAAGTTGTGCTTTTATGCTGCCTGTGGCGACTCCCCCAAACTCAATTGTCTATGCATCTGGCTTAGTACCGATTCAAAATATGGTTAGAGCTGGAATTTTTATTAATCTAATAAGTATCTTCTTTATTTTCATTTTGGCTTATTTGTTTATTCCTACTTTACTTTGAACATTGAAAGCGATTTAAAAAGTAGTAAAATTAACTTTATTAGTCGCAAATTATAGAATTTAAAACAGGGTCTCTATTTTTGCTAATTCCAACAATCCCTGACAGGAGGTGATCCAAAATTAATACGAACAATTTAACAGGAATATCAGGGAGGACCGCCTGACTAGGGTTATCCCTATTCCGACTAGAAGACGCTTCGGCCGCTTCTAGAAAGATTTAAGTTGAGATACTTTATCTTGAAACCCTGTCTCTTCGGAGGCAGGGTTTTTTTTATACGGAAAGATTATGGCCTGAACAAGCTGTAAGTCCACCGTCGCATGTAATGGTTTCACCTATCGTGAAATTACCAGCTCTGGAGCATAAATATATTGCAAGTCCTCCAATGTCTTCCTTGGTGCCAATACGTTTAACTGGACTTCTCTCTTCTAAAGGACTGAAATCATGGGCCACCGCCGAACCAAGCATCCTGCTGGGGAATGGTCCTGGAGCAATAGCATTTACAAGAATATTTTCTCTTACTAATTTTGAAGCCAAGTGTCGGGTGAGCTGGTGAACCGCTGCTTTAGAAGCACTATAAACGTAATTTTCAAAAGCTGGTGTATTGATTCCATCGATTGAACCAATATTTATGACTTTTGCAGGTAATTCTTGTGTTCCAGATTTTCTCAGCAGAGGTAAAAGTTTTTGAGTAGTAAAAAACATTCCTTTGACATTTAAATCCATCACTTTATCCCAACCCGATTCAGAAAAATCGTCGATACTCTCTCCCCAAGCAGCGCCAGCATTATTAATAAGAAAATCTAATTTATCTTCTCTAGCTTTTATTTCATCAGTTAATTTGACTATACCATCCATTGATCCAACATCAGCTGGAATAGAAATACATTCCGATCCATACAATTCAGATAATTCCATTGCTTTTTGATCGCAAGGATCTGCTTTTCTTGCAGAGATATATACTTTTACTCCATTAGCTAAAAAAGCAGCCGCAATCATTTCCCCTATTCCTCTAGAGCCGCCTGTAACCAGAGCTACTTTTCCATTCACATCAAACAATTGATCAATTTTCATTAATTTCTCCCCATTTAATTATTAAATTCTTTGAAAGCTTTTTTATCTTCGTTTGTATCCTTTCTAAAAGCAGAGAAGAGTCCCAAAGATAAATCAGGTAATTTATCATCGCCCATTCGTTTAATTTGTTGGTAAAACCACGCTTGCGCTCCAAAAGCATTAAGTGCCTGAATAAGTCTAAACGGACTTGAAGGAGAAAGAACCCAAGGACCTAAAGAAAGCGTTTTTTCATAATTGGGTAATTTATCGATTTTTCCTTCAAATAATTCTTTCATTGCCAAAGGATTTGCACATAGAGGCCTTCCTATTCCAATTATTTCACAAGCCCCGCTATTAATGGCGCTCTCCATTCCTTCTTTAGTTCTAAACCCTCCGGTAACCATCAAAGGAATAGATGTGTTCTCTCTAATATTTTCGGCATAATCTAAAAAATAGGCTTCTCTGGCTATCGTGCTCTCTTTTCTAGACTCACTTCTATCGGGATTAATACTTACATTATCTAAACCTAATAATCTTGGTTGTTCGTATGTTCCACCAGAAATTTCTATATTATCCACTCCTGCGGATTCAATTATCTTTGCTACCTCTATTGAATCTTCTGGCGAGAAACCCCCTTTTTGAAAGTCTGCAGAATTCATTTTAATCGATATTGGAAAATCATCTCCAACTTCAGACCTTATACTCTTTACAATTTCCACATGAACTCTTGAACGATTTTCGACTGATCCCCCCCACTCATCTTCTCTTAGGTTTATATCCGGAGAAAGAAATTCAGAGAGTAAATAACCATGTGCAGAATGGATTTGAATACCTGTAAATCCAGTTTCTCTTGCGATTTTTGCGACAAATGTAAATTTTTTAATTATTTCAATTATCTCGTCTGAAGTAAGTTCAGACGGAACACCATAATTTCTTCCAGGAATTTTTAGCTGTACCGAGGAAGGTGCTTTCGGAGACTGATTAATTTCCCCCGGAGTTTGTCTACCAGCATGAGCAATTTGCATCCATAAATGTGTATCATTTTTTGTTCCTTCATCTGCCCATTTTTTTAACATAGGTAATTGGTCTTTATAGGAAGTTTCTTCGATACAAACATTTGCAGGACCTTCTAAATGATTTCTATCCACTTGAACATTTCCCGTTAATAAAATCCCGATATCTCCTTCTGCCCAAGTTTTATAGAGATTTAAATGCCTTTGATTAGTAAAATTATCTCCAAAAGCAATTCTCTCGGTCATAGCTGCCTTGCATATACGATTTTTTATTTTTGCACCGCAAGGAAGCTGCACTTCATCTTTTAAAATAGTCATAATTAAAGTCTCACAATTTTAGGTTCGAACGATTTAGCTTCAGTTTCTTCAATGCTCCCGTAAGCAACGATAATTATCGAATCACCTTTGGAAGCTTTATGTGCCGCGGCTCCCATCATTGAAATAATTTTTGAACCAGCCTCAGCTTCTATGGCGTAAGTTATTAAACGTTCGCCATTCGTTATATTATAGATATGAATTTGTTCAAAAGGACTAATGTTTGCCTCTTTTAGATAATTAGAATCTATAGCGCAAGAGCCATCATATTCCAATTGAGTATCGGTAACGGTTGCCCTGTGAATTTTTGATTTTAGAACTGTTATTTTCATAAAATTTATCAGCAATTATATATATATTTAAAGAGCTGATTTTAGATAAATTAAAAATTTTTGAAATTATGGCGGACCGGACGGGGCTCGAACCCGCGACCTCCGCCGTGACAGGGCGGCGTTCTAACCAGAACTGAACTACCGGTCCTTTAAAAGAAAATCAATTATACATAGTATGAATTAAAAGTAACTTCCAATTATAAATCTACTAAGATTATAGTTTAGGCCAAAGGTTGGGCGTGATTTACCCTAAATGACTTGGTTTGAAGTTTCTCATACTTTTGAGATTTAACTGTTGAAACATAATGAAAATGAACATCAACAAAATTAAAGGAGACTTCTAATTCAACATACCCCTTGTTTATTCCATTCGTCCAAACTAAGTCTTCATTAGATTCAACAAAAGCTTTGTCTATTTCAGTGGTCATTTCACCAAAAGTATCAACAAAATTTGGTGAAGAAATAGAAGGCGCTCCTATCTCCACTCCAACAAACTTATCGTTGTTATCTCTTAAATTAGAAATCCAAGAATTATGTGAATCGCCAGCCAAAATCAGATTTGACTGAGAATTTTTTATGATTTCAAAGAACTCTTCTCTTTCTTTAGGATACCCATCCCACTGATCGGTATTGTAAGGGATTTTTTTTCCTGCAAGCATTACATACTTATGCACATACGAAGGTAAAGTTTCGAGTTCAACAAATTTTAAAATTGCAGGAAGATATTTTGGACCAATTAAAATCTGCTGCCCAAATATAGACCATTTGTATTTATTATTGGTTTTGGATTTAACCCATTTTAATTGTGTTTTACCCAATAAATTTCTTGGTTTTTTGAGGTCATTCATATATTTTTTTTCTTTAAAATTATCGATTTCAAAATATTTTTCAATATCGAGTTGTTTATCTCTGTTGTAAAGTCTTGTATCAAGCATTAATAAATTAATTAAATTTCCTACCGTAAAATTTCTCCAGATTTGTTTTTTATTCTTATTCTCTCTAATTGGCATCCATTCAAAATACGCTTGAGTTGCAAAATCTTTTCTTTTTTTGAAAGACCCTTCATCTGAGGAATGGTTTTGTGCCCCTCCCTCCCAAGTATCATTAGTAATTTCATGATCATCCCATACCACAATCATTGGTTTACTTGCGTGAAGTAGTTTAAGGTCTAGATCTTTTCTATACGTGGCATGACGCCTTCGATAATCGTCAAGAGACAATATTTCATGATTAGGATCTACAACTCTGTCCATTTGGATCGCACTTTCTGATGCGTATCCATCCCACGCGTATTCGTATAGGTAATCACCAAGGTGAAGAACTAAATCTATATTTTCATTTCGTGCCATTTCTCGGTAAGCATTAAAATAACCCGCTGGATAATTTGAACAGCTGCAAAAAGCAATGTTAAATTTTTCCGGGTTTTCTTTTGGCAAAGTTGAAGTTATCCCAACATCAGAAATTGAGCTTCCTACTTTAAATCTGTAGTAGACTTTCTTACCATTAAATTTGGTGGGAATTTTTGCATCGACCTTCACTGTATAATCACTTTTGTAGTCAGTAACAATATTCCCAAAAGATATTAAGTTCTGAAAACTTCTTTCATTAGAAATTTCCCACGCAACGTTTACTTTTGTCTTTATATCCAGATTTAATTTTGTCCAAAGAATTACATGAGTATTGGTAGGATCTCCGCTTGCGACTCCGTATTTAAATTTAACTTTATTAGCATTAATTACTTGAGGATAAATTCTAAAAGGAAGCGCAAAAGAAAATAACAACAAAATTTTAAGAAAATGTCTCCTATATTTATTCATTTAAGAAATCTAACATTTAATTGTGATGAATGTTTGAAGTATAGGAAAATTAAAAGAAAATTTTTATGGTGGGCGATACAGGACTTGAACCTGTAACTTCCACCTTGTAAGGGTGGCACTCTACCAATTGAGTTAATCGCCCTTCTAAAATTAAGCATTATACATAGACAGAGTAAAATCAAAATAGACATATCTATAAAAATCAGGCATATTTTTTATCCGTTTAAGGAGAAGAATGCATAAATTAGAATCTCAAATATACAAATCTAAATTACAAACTACATCCGAAGAATTCAAAAAAAACAAAGAGTCTATGCTCGGAATGTTGGAGGAAATTGATACTCTTTTAGATGAAGCCGAAGCCGGAGGAGGACCAGATCACCAGAAAAGATTAGCTGCCAGAGGCAAACTTCCAGTCAGAGAAAGAATCTTTAATTTTTTAGATCCTGATAGTCCCTTTTTAGAAATAAGCGGTCTTGCAGGATACAAATCTGATTATCCAGTTGGTGGTGGAGCAGTAGCTGGCATCGGTGTTTGTTCGGGAATTGAATGTATTATTTTTGCAAATGATCCAACTGTTCTAGCAGGAGCAATGCATTACTATTCTGTAAAGAAATGGATGAGGTCTATGGCCATTGCTAGAGACTGCAGAATTCCATTTATCCAGTTTGTTGAATCCGCTGGGGGAGATTTAAGACCAAGAGGAGCAATGTCTGCAGGAGCTATGGGACACTTCGCTGAATCTGGAAGACAATTTTATGAAATAACTGAGCTTTCAAAATTAAATATTCCTACAGTAACGGTAACGTTTGGAACTGCTACAGCTGGAGGAGCTTATCAACCAGGCATGTCTGACTATAATATTTTTGTTAAGGATCAAGCAGATGTCGCTTTAGCTGGACCACCTTTAGTTCAAATGGCCACTGGTGAGATATCAAGCAGAGAAGAAATTGGTGGAGCAAAAATGCATGCTGAAAAATCTGGACTAGCTGAATATTTGGCTGATGATGATTTGGATGGGATTCGAATTGCTAGAGAAGTAATGTCTCATTTAAATTGGGTTAAAGAAGGTGATGAGCCGAGATTTTCTATAAAACCCCCGCTTTATGACCAAGAAGATTTACTTGGAATAGTGGAGCCTAGTTTAAAAACTCCATTTGATATAAGAGAAATAATAGGTCGAATAGCTGATGGCTCTCAATTTGAAGAGTTTAAACCCCTTTTTGGCCCAACATTGATTTGTGGGTTCATTTCAATTCATGGTTATCCAGTTGGAATTTTAGGAAATAATGGAATGTTATTTCCAGATGCTTCTCAAAAAGCAGCACACTTTATTCAGTTGTGTAACAAAAGAAATATACCACTTGTGTTTTTGCAAAACATAACAGGATTCATGGTTGGAAAAGACTATGAGCAAGATGGATCAATTAAAAAAGGAGCCCAAATGCTTAATGCTGTTTCAAATTCTAATGTACCGCATTTAACTGTCATTATTGGAAATTCCTATGGAGCCGGCACCTATGCTATGTCAGGAAGAGAATTTGGTAATTCTTTTACATTTTTATGGCCTACTGCAAAAATTGCTGTCATGGGCGGAGAAGTAATTGCAGGAGTAATGTCTATAGTTAGAAGAGGACAAGCAGCGAGAAAAGGAATTAAATTTGATGAGAAAGCTGATGCTGAGATTGTAAAAAATCAGCAGATTGGACATGACAAGGCATCGGTTGCCCTAAAAGCGACAAGTGTTTTGAGCGACGACGGGATAATCGATCCTAGAGACACCAGAAATATTTTAGGAATGTGTCTTTCGATAGTAAATAATAAAGAAGTAAAAGGCTCAGAGGGTTTTGGAGTATTTAGATTATGACCATCAAAAAACTCCTTATTGCCAACAGAGGAGAAATCGCTAGTAGGATTATTTCTAGTTCGCATGACATGGGCATAAGTTGTGTTGCAATCTATACAGAAGCTGATAAAGACACACCATATGTTAGAGAAGCTGATCAAGCTTTTAAACTTTCTGATTCTTATTTGAACTCAAAAGAAATTTTAGATATAGCTCTTAAATCAAATTCAGACGCAATTCACCCTGGCTACGGTTTTTTATCTGAAAATGCAGCTTTTGCCAATCAAGTTAAAAAATTAAATATTAAATGGGTTGGTCCTTCTTCAAATGCCATAAAAAAAATGGGAGACAAATTAACTGCAAAAGAAATTGCAATAAAAGCCAACGTCCCTACTTTACCAATGACTTCAGATCCTAAAAAAGCTAATTCCATTGGATATCCAATACTTGTGAAAGCTGCTGCCGGAGGTGGTGGGAAAGGAATGCGTATCGTCGAAAAGGCAAAGGACTTGAAAGAGTCTATCAAAGCTGCAGAAAGAGAAGCTGAAGGTGGTTTTGGTGATAAAAGAGTATTTCTAGAAAAATATATTAAAAGATCGAGGCACATAGAAATACAAATATTAGGAGATGCATTTGGAAATATTGTTCATCTTGGTGAGAGAGAATGTTCCATTCAAAGACGTCATCAAAAAATTGTAGAAGAATCACCTTCCCCCATGGTTGATGAAGAAATGCGTGAAAAGATGGGAGAAGCTGCAATAAAGCTAGCTTCGAAACTTAAATACGAATCAGCCGGAACGGTAGAGTTTTTGGTTGATGAAAAAACTAAAGAATTTTGGTTTTTAGAAGTAAATACAAGACTACAAGTTGAACACCCTGTAACCGAAGAGGTCACTGGAATAGATTTGGTTAAAGAACAATTAAGAATAGCATCTGGAGAAGAGTTGGGTTACGAACAAATAGATATAGATTTTTATGGCTCGTCCATTGAAGTAAGACTTTATGCTGAGGATCCTGGAAATGATTTCCTTCCAGTGACAGGTAAAATGATTGCTTTTGAGCCAAGTGATGATCCATTAGTTCGTTGGGATGTTGGAATTGAAAGCGGTTCAAATATAACTGCTAATTTTGATCCTATGTTGGCAAAAGTAATTTCTTTTGGAGAAACTAGGTTGGAAGCAGCTAACAAACTAGCTCTTGCTTTGGAAAATAGTCACTTTGGTGGAATGAAAACAAATAGAGATTATTTAGTCTCTATTTTGAGATCAAAAGAGTACCTGGATGGAGATACAACTACTGATTTTGTTGAGAGGGTTAATTTAAATTCTGAAGTAGATTTAACAGAAGAAGAAATTTTTAATTTCGCAAAAGTTGGTGCTATGTGGATGCAAGGCAAAAACAGAAGTGAAGCGATGGTTTTACAAAATATTCAATCTGGTTGGAATAATGCGAGACTCCCCTACCAAGAAGTCAAATTATTGCTTGATGATCAAGAATACAGGGTGAAATATAAGTCATTAAAAGATGGAAATTTTGTTAGCACAGAAAGCGAAATTATTAGAATGTTTGATTGGTATGAAGATTTTATTGATGTGGAAATATCTAATGTTAGATATCGATCTAAAATTACCAAGGACGATGATTTGCTTCTCATTCAAACACATAAAGGAAATTTGTTATTTAAAATTTTACCGAAATTCAATATTAATCAGGAAGAAGCAATAAAAGGTGGGCTTACTGCGCCTATGCCGGGAAAAGTTGTAGAAATAAAGATTAAGAAAGGATCAAATATTAAAAAAGGCGATACTTTAGTAATACTAGAAGCAATGAAAATGGAACATAAGGTTTTGGCGCCAGATAATGGAAAGATTAAAGAAGTATTGATTAAAGAAAATGATCAAGTTGAAAATGGACAGACTTTAGTTGTCCTAGATTAAGTCTCCCAAGATCTAGATACTGAAAGTGGATGATCTGTTAGTAAAGAAAAAAAATCATCGGGATTTATAGCTCCACCTTCAGGCGCGAATACCCCTTTTTTGTTAATCTTGTTTTCCAATAAAAGTTTTAATCCAAAAGCGAGAGGAAATCCGGTAATTGCTCCCATCCCCCATGAGTTTGAAAGCTCTTCTTCTGACAAGGTAACGGCAACTGATGCATTTTTATTTTCTTTAAGACCTTTAGCTAAACCATAAATTGACGGTAATCCCTTAATCTGCTTTTCAATACTTGGAGTACCAATTTTTCTTTCCAACCATTCCATCAAAGAAGCTCCTTGTTTAAAACTAATTAATTTTTTATCGACTAGCCACCTTAAGATTTTAATAATATAAATATTACTCTGCTTACTACCGTGACAAGCATTAACTGATTCTTTTAAATCATTAAAATGATGAGGAAAAGTAATTGCCTCTGGATGACCAAAAATAAAAGCATCATGATTACCGCGACCAGGGTAATAAATTTTAATTTTCTCCAATGGTTTGGTTAGCTTATATTTTTTATCTTTGTAAACTTTAATTTCACCAGATATTTGTTGTAAACCATGTTCCATTGCTGCGTTTGTTCCCTTTTGAGAAGACTCATCTTCAGGTTTTGCGCTACTCACATCCCAACCAGTTATAATCGATTCAGTTTCATCAAGCTCATTCATAGCTTTTAGACCCAGCAGATTGCTAATTCCTGGACTAGCGCCTAAGCCGACAATAGCAGTAATATCATTTTTTAAAGCTTCATCGTTTAATTTAAGCATCTCCTCTGTTGGTTCCCAATCATCGCAAATATCAAAGTAATGACATTTACATTTTATTGCTGACTTTAGAATAGGTAAGCCAAATTTAAAAAATGGCCCGGTTGTATTCAAAACAACATCATGGTCCGACATTACTTTTTCAAGGTGTTCTTTATTAGTTACATCTAGTCCAATTCCAGTGAACCTATCATCAAAATGATTCGAAAATTCTATAGCATTGGCCTCATTTAAATCAGCAATAGTAACTTTTGAAATATTAGGATAATTAGAAATGGCAAAGGAAGAAAATCTGCCCATTCCTCCGCTTCCGCCTAAAGCTAATACTTTCATTATTTAATAGAAAATTCTTGACCAATAGCTTGGCAACTTTTAGACCATAAAAGATTTCTTACTTCTTCATTGTCATAAAAACCTTCAAGAGGATAAGCTTTTGCCTCTCCTTTTATGGCCGAAAACATTCCACCCATACCGGGGCCAACAAAGTCTCCAGAATTGATAGATGAATCGGCAATAGATTTAAGAATTCCTAGGGCTCCGTCTTCTCTTGATTGTCCGAACTTCATCATTTGTCGAGTGATCCATTTTCCCATGCCACCATCTTTAACTGTTGTGGTTTGAAGATCAGTTTCAGCTAATCCTGGATGAGCAACAATTGCCTTTATATTTATATTCGTAGCACTTAATTTATGATGCAAAGCAGCTGTAAAAGCAGCATTTGCGAGCTTGGTTTGGTTATATCTTAACCACCTAGCTCCTCCCATTATGCTTGTGCCATTACCACCTAAATTCCCACCATTTTTTTCTAAATATGCAGATTTTAAAATCTTTGATGGTTGTTTTCTCGCAATACTTGAATGGTTAATTATTCTTGCTTCGCCTCTCAAAGATTCTGCTTTTTTTAATAAAGGAAATAAAAGTTTTACTAATAAAAAATGAGAAAGGTGATTGGTTTGCATCTGTACATCATATCCATCTATGGTTGCAATATCTTCTAGTGCCATTACTCCAGCATTATTACAAAGAACATCTAATCCTTCTGTTGCAGATTCTTCAATATTTTTAGTAGATTCTTTAACTGAATTAAAATTTTGTAGATCACATTCTATCTTTATAAAGTCTCCATTTGGGGTATTCGCCTTAAGACTTTCATACGATTTTACAGATCTTTCAGATTGTCTATTTAAAAGTAAAACCTTTGCACCAAGTTTTCCACATGCATTCGCAGCAACATACCCAGTTCCAGAAGTAGTACCTGTAATCGCGATGGTTTTTCCCTCTAATGAGGGTAAAGAATTGAACAAATTATCATAATGTTTGCTTTTTAAATTTGGTTTTGTATATGACATTGAATTAATCCCAATTTGGTTTTCTTTTTTCTAAAAATGCAGCTATTCCTTCTTTGGCATCTGGCCCTTCAAAAGTTTTAGCTATCTGTTTTTGCAAAAATGGTAATGCTTCATCAAAAGCCATTGCATCTTGTTTTTCATATGCTTCTAAGCCAAATTGCATTGTACCGGGAGCTAGATTAGATAATTCTTCTGATAGATTTTTTACATGCTCATCTAATTGTTCTTTTTCAACAAAATCATTTATCAAACCCCACTCTTTGGCTTTAGATGCATCGATTGACTGCCCTCTCATTATAAAATCCAAGCCAGCTCTCTTAGGCATTACTCTGAACAATCCAGCCATCACCATATGAGGCCAAAGTCCTCTAAGGATCTCTGGTGCCGAAAACTTTGCTTCTTTGATTGCAATGGCATGAGTTGAATTGGTTACCATCAATAACGCTCCCGCCAAGACAGAACCCTGAATTTTACAAATTACAGGCTTATACAAATGTCTTAACATTAAACTTATATCATCAGCTCCCTCTATTTTAGGAACGTTTGATTCAGTTTCCTCTCTTCTTAGGTCTGCACCTGCACAAAAAATATCTCCCTCTGCTGCAATAATTATTACTCTGACTGATCTTTCTTGTTTTGCATATGCCAATGCATAACAAATTTCATTTACCATTACATTGTTCAGAGCATTTTTCTTCTCAGGACGGTTCAAGGTAATTGTTAGTATATTTTTGTTCTCCTCAATTTTAGTTGCTTGAAAATTCAAACCCTTTAGAGATAACTTTTCTTGACTCATATTTGTTTTAATAATTGTTCAGGGAAATTTATCTTTTTTGCTCTTAAGTATTCTCCCAATGATTTTGCTTGTCCATCCATTCTAGTTGATGAAGATACACCATCTTGAAGTATGCCGTGAACATAAAAATTTAAGGAATAAATATTAGGTAATTCAAATCTATCTATCTCAAATTTCTCCAAATCTGGTAAAAGTTCTTTAAGTTTTTTTACAGTTAAGAAATCAAATAAAAAAGAATATGCC
>OZSS01001043.1_pt1 | contig 13111 bp, 14 predicted proteins | sample 1779911 | NCBI WGS metagenome assembly OZSS01 (sample SAMEA2603589, study PRJEB24840) | metagenome | biome: Water; feature: Photic zone; material: Seawater sample | place: Mediterranean Sea | collected 2013-11-12 | depth 10 m | reverse complement strand
ACAATCGGGCACCATCTAGGTGCAGTTTAAGTTTATAATTATCACATAAACCTCTAATTTTTTTAATTTCATTAAAATCATAATAGGCTCCACCGCCTTTGTTTGTAGTGTTTTCGAGACATACTAAACTAGTCTTCGGGCTGTGATAAAAATCAGATGAATTAATTGCTGGTTCAATTTGACTTGCTGTTAGTCGTCCTTGGTCACCCTCTAAAAGCTTGCAGGATACTCCTGAATTGAAACTGATTCCGCCTCCTTCATAATTGTATATGTGCGCATAGTGATCACAGATCAATTGTTCTCCAGGTTGAGTGTGAATTTTAATTGCGGTTTGATTGGCCATTGTTCCAGAAGGAAAGAGTAATGCACCCCCCATTCCAAACAAATCTGCTAGCCTTTTTTCGAGTAAATTTACAGTAGGGTCTTCTTTAAAAACATCGTCTCCAACGGGTGCTTTTTGCATGGCTTCCAACATAGCAAGACTAGGTTGGGTGATTGTATCACTGATAAGATTTACCTCCACGGACAATTAAATTTAGCCTAAATATAAGTCAAAATTAAAAATTGCTCAGAGATGCAACAAATAATTTTCAAATGCCCAAAATGATTATTTGTGTTTCAATTTAGAATTGTATTTTTATAAAATATGATAAATACAGAACAATATAAAGGACTAATTGAGCGCCTTGGTGCGTTAAGGAGGTATCTTTGACATTGAAGGCAAAAAAATTGAACTTCAAAATAAGGAAGAAAAAATAGCAGATCCGAATTTTTGGGATAACCCTAAGCAGGCTGAAGCTTTCATGAAACTTTTTCGAGAAGAAAAAAAGTGGGTTACAGACTTTGAAAACCTAAGACAACACTTGGAGGACCTTGAGGTTCTCATGGAATTTGAAAAAGCAGGTGAAATTGAAAGTGATGAAGTAAGTTCTCATTATATTGCGTTAGTTGAAGACTTTGAAGGACTTGAATTCAGAAATATGCTCTCTGATGAAGGAGATAATTTGAGTGCTGTTCTTCAAATCACAGCGGGTGCAGGTGGAACAGAGAGCTGTGATTGGGCTTCCATGCTAATGCGCATGTATTTGATGTGGTCTGACAAAAAAGGGTTTAAAGTTCGAGAACTCAATAATCAAGCTGGAGAAGTAGCGGGGATCAAAACTGTCACTATTGAAATTGATGGGACTTATGCCTTTGGATGGCTGAAGGGGGAAAACGGAGTACATCGACTGGTTCGAATTTCACCTTTTGACAGCAATGCCAAAAGGCATACTTCTTTTGCTTCTGTTTATGTCTATCCGCTTGTAGATGATAGTATCGAAATTGTTCTCAACCCAGCAGAAATAAGCTTCGAAACTATGCGGTCTAGCGGTGCTGGAGGGCAAAGTGTAAATAAGATAGAAACAGCAGTTCGGCTTAGACACCAACCTACTGGAATTATAATAGAGAATTCTGAAACAAGATCTCAACTAGAGAATAAAAACAAAGCCCTACAACTGCTGAAATCTCAACTCTATGAGATCGAATTACAAAAAAAATTAAGCGCCAGAAACGAAATTGAGGCTGCAAAAAAGAAAATTGAATGGGGATCTCAAATTAGAAATTATGTCATGCATCCTTACAAACTTGTAAAAGATGTTCGTAGTCAAGAAGAAACGGCTGATGTTGAAGGTGTTATGAATGGTGGACTTGACCCTTTTTTGAAAGCTTATTTAATGACTATGGGACAAAAAAATAAAACAGAATGAAACAACCAAAAAACATCATCTTTGACCTTGGAGGTGTCCTAGTGGACTGGAATCCAGAATATGTCTATTTAGATATTTTTAAAGGAGACCAAAAAAAAATGAAATGGTTTTTTGATGAAATATGCACCTTTGATTGGAATGAGAACCAAGATGCTGGATATCCTCTCGCCCAAGCTACAGAAGAAAGGGTAGCTCTATTTCCTCAATATGAAGATTGGATTCGAGCCTATTATGGTAGATGGGAAGAAATGCTTAGGGGTGCTATTCACGAGACCGTTACATTATTGAAATTATTAATTGATGACCCTAGATATCATGTATATGCACTTACGAATTGGAGTGGAGAAACCTTCCCTATTGCCTTAAAAAGATTTGAGTTTTTGCAATGGTTTGAGGGAATTATAGTGTCTGGAGATGAAAAAACCAGAAAGCCATTCACAGAAATCTATGAATTGACTCTAAATCGTTTTAATCTAAACCCTGAAGAAAGTTTTTTTATCGATGATAATTTAAGAAATATCGAAGCTGCAAAAGCACTCGGAATTCAAACGCACCACTTTAAAAACCCAAAAGCTCTTGAACTTGATCTCAAGCAACGTGCGATACTATAAAATTTTTCGTGTGTAATCGAGTTAAAAGGGGACACCGTCATTTTGGTCTTCCTCATTGGATCCAAAAGCGTCATCTGGACTAGGAAGACTGCTGTTTGGAATAGTATTTTCGTTGGGATTCATTTTAGACTGAAATTCTACAGGAGCGTCAAATTGATCAAGTTCTTCAAATTTCCCTAAGTGGGCAATGAATTTCAACTTAACATTTTCAAGACTTCCATTACGGTGTTTTGCCATGATGAATTCTGCTTGACCTTCGGCAGGGCTTCTTGACTCATCATCCCACTCATCAATCCCATAATATTCTGGTCTATAAATGAACGAAACAATGTCTGCATCTTGTTCAATAGCACCTGACTCTCTCAAATCTGAAAGGATAGGTCGTTTGGTTCCACCCCTAGTTTCAACGGCTCTAGAAAGCTGAGATAAAGCAATAACGGGAACATCTAATTCTTTCGCTAACGCCTTTAGATTTCTCGAGATTGTTGATATTTCTTGTTCCCTATTGCCAGCCTTATTGTTGATTCCTGTGGTCATGAGTTGTAAATAATCAATAATGATCAATTTTATCCCGTGTTGTGAAGCTAATCGACGTGCTTTAGCTCGAAGATCAAAAATGGAAAGTGAAGGGGTGTCATCTATAAATAGAGGTGCTTTTTCAAGATCAGAAACTTTCACATTGAGTTGTTGCCACTCATGACTTGCCAATTTACCTGTTCGGAGTTTTTCAGAAGAAAGACCCGTCTCTGATGATATCAAACGTGTGATAAGTTGTACGGAAGACATTTCTAAAGAAAAGAAAGCCACAGGAACATCTTTACCAACCGCTATATTTCTTGCCATAGAAAGAGTTAAAGCCGTTTTCCCCATACCAGGGCGAGCTGCTATAATTATTAAATCACTGGGTTGCCAGCCAGAGGTAACTTTATCTAACTTTTCAAAGCCAGAGCTGACTCCACTTAGCCCCTCTCTTTTTGATATTTCTTCTATTCTCTTTTTTGCTTCAATGACCAAATTTTGAGCAGATTCAGAAGATTTTTTTATGTTTCCTTGGGTTACATCGTATATTTTAGATTCAGCCTCATCTAATAAATCAAAAACATCTGTTGATTCTTTGTAGGCGTTTTCAATAATTTCATTTGATATTTTGATCAAACTTCTTTGGATATATTTCTGCAAAATAATACGAGCATGGAATTCTATATGAGCAGAAGAAGCCACTTTTTGTGATAACTGAACTAAATAAAATTGCCCTCCAACGGCTTCTAATTTATTGTTCTTTCTCAATGCACTCGAAACCGTTAAAAGATCAATGGGCTCAGAAGTTTCAAATAGGTGATAAATAGATTCGAAAATATACTGATGAGCCGTTTTGTAAAAGGCATCAGGCTGCAAAATATCAATAACAGTATCTACCCCTTTTTTATCAATCAACATAGCGCCCAATACAGCTTCTTCTAAGTCTAGTGCCTGTGGAGGAATTTTTCCTTGTTGTAAACTAATTACAGAATTAGAGCTGCTAAGTTGAACGTTTCGAGTTTGTTTTTCCATGAATCAAAAGTAAGGATTTTATAAGGAGCTATATCACAAAAAAAACTAAAGGTTATTGATCTATTAATTAAAAAAACCTGTTTATAAAAATAAATAATTGTTAATAAAGGGGTGATTATCCTTCAAAAGTTCCCATCGCGATAAATTTTTCGCGTCGAGTGTGTATTAGTTGCTCTGGAGGTATGTTTTTAAGTTCTTTAAAAGCAGTTAAAAGTTCTTTTTTTACTGATTGGAAAGTTTTGGGTCGATCATAATGAGCACCCCCCAATGGTTCTTTGATTATTTTATCAATCAATTTAAGACCCAACATATCAGAAGGAGTCAATTTTAGTGCTTCAGCGGCTGATTCTTTGCGTTCCCAACTTCGCCATAAAATGGAAGAACACGATTCTGGAGAAATAACAGAATACCAAGTGTTTTCTAACATAAAAACTTTGTCTCCTACTCCAATGCCCAAGGCGCCACCAGAGGCACCCTCGCCAATAATAATAGAAATGATCGGTACTTTAAGGGACATCATCTCATAGATGTTTCTTGCTATTGCCTCTCCTTGGCCACGCTCTTCTGCTTCAAGTCCAGGGAAGGCTCCAGGAGTATCAATAAATGTAACAATTGGAATATTAAATTTTTCTGCAGACTTCATCAGTCGAAGTGCTTTTCGATAGCCTTCTGGGTTGGCCATCCCAAAATTTCTGTATTGCCGTGTTTTTGTGTTGTATCCTTTCTGTGTGCCAATAAACATAAAGGTTTGTTTCTCTATTTTACCAAGACCACCAATCATGGCCTTGTCATCTCGAAAATTACGATCACCGTGTAATTCCAAAAAGGTATCCTCAGCAAGGGCACAGAAATAATCTAAAGTATAAGGACGTGAGGGATGTCTAGAAAGTTGAACCCGCTGCCAAGCAGTTAAGTTGGTGTAAATTTGTTTTTTAGTTTTTTCGAGTTTGTCATCTATTAAACGACACGTCTCACTCACATCTACTTCACTATCATTTCCAATTTTCTTGCACTTTTCAAGTTGATCGTGCAATTCTTTAATTGGCAATTCAAAATCTAGATACTCCATAGATTGAAATAGGTCTTAGCAAATGTAAAAATTCTTTGAATATGGAGTTTATTTATGAGGATTGTTTTCTCATTTTAAAAATCCCATTGGCTATAATGGCCAACATGACTACAAAAAAACCAATATAAAAATAGATACTCAAAAAAGCTGCTTCACCAAAAATGGCCAGATCTAATAAAATGCCATAAACCGGTTCTAGATTGATAATCATCATAATAGTAAAAGGAGTCAATTTCCGCATCACTATAAAGGTTGCATTCATGGCATAGGAGGTGCAAATAATACTTAGCAACAAAAGCCAAAAAATATCAGACGTAGAAGGAATTGCTTTTTCAAGCGACTCAGGGTGGACAAGAATCAAGTAGAATAAAAGGGCAATAAAACCAATGAGCAATTCATAGAAAGTGAGTGTTATTGTAGAGACTTGGAGAACCATTTTACTATTCACCACACTAAAGAGGGCACTCAAGACCGCTGCGATCAATGCCACTACAATACCATTTAATGATTCTATTTCAGCCCAAAAAATGATTAAAATGCCCGCTGCTGCTAGTGTCCCAAAAAACAATTCATAAAAAAGCCATTTTTTTTTAAAATAAAGGGGCTCTATAATTGCAACAAAAAAAGCACAGGTAGCAAGCATAGAAAGGGTGAGTGAAACGCCAGCGACTTTAATGGCATGAAAAAAGGCAATCCAATGGACACCAATCAAAATGCCTGAAAAAATAATTTTTGTGGTGAGCTTTTTTGGTAATTTAAAATTGTCTCTTTTAAATAACAAACAATAAATACCTAGAGCAAGAGCCGCAATTCCCATTCTCCAAACAACTAATGGCAATGCCTCTAATTGAATTAAAACGCCTAGAATTGAAGTAAAGCCAAAAAGGAAAACAAGAAAGTGAAAATAGAGTAGACTTTTAGTTCTATCGTTTTGCATAACGGAGTAAAAAAAGTGCTAAAATTCCAAATAGAAAAAGGGGAAGCCATGCAGCAAGAAAGGGAGGAAACGTTGATTTATTTACCATCACACTAAAAATCTTATCAAAGAAAATATAAATAAAACCTAGCAATATTCCGAAGGCTAGATTTAATCCCATACCTCCCCTTCTTTTAAATGAGGCAACAGCAACAGCAATGAGTGTTAATACGAATGCTGACACTGGTAAGCTCCACCGTTTATGACGGACAAGCAGATGATTGTTGATTAGATTTGACCCTCGTTCACGTTCTTCTTTGATAAAAGCATTTAATTCACCAAAATTTAAAGTTTCAGCGATATACTTTACAGGGGCTAGATCTTCAATATTGAAATCGAAAACGGTGTCCTTGATTGCCCCACTGGATAGTCTTTCCTGATCACCCTCAAAACTTCTCATTTGATATCCAGAAAGTCTATAAACACTGTCCTTATCCATCCAACGTATGCTTCGGGCAGAAATTTTAAAGTCTAATTCGTTTTCCGTAAAGTGTTCTAGAGTGAAGTTGTTTGCTCTTTTTCGAATGGGGTCATAATTACTTACAAAAATGAATTCTTGATCATTGATTTGTTGAAAAACTTCTGAGGTGTTGCGTTCTTCTTTTTTTACTAAATACTTATACCTAAACTCATTAAAACCTAAGTTTGATTTTGGTACAACATACATTCCCCCTAAAAAGGCTAAAATAGCTACAAAACTGGCGGCCACTAAAAAGGGGCTTAAATAGCGTTGAAAAGAAATACCTGAACTTAACACAGCTATCACTTCAGTATTGTTGGCCAGTTTGGAGGTAAACCAAATAACAGCAAGAAATAAAAAGATAGGAAACAGCAAATAGGCAAAATACCAAGTAAAGTCTATGTAATAATCTAAGATAACATTAAAAGGAACTTCTTTTTCTTTGAATTTATCAATCTTTTCAGCCACATCAACCATAATACCAATGGGAATGAAAAGCGCAATCATGACCAAAAATGTGTTTAAATAGCGAAAGATGATATAGCGGTCAATAATTTTGAATCCTTTCATAAACGATTTTGCATTTGCTTAACCATTTGCTCTTTCCAAGAGGAAAATGTATTGGCTAAGATATGTTTTCTAGCTTCTCTAACCAACCATAGATAGAAGCCCAAATTGTGTAAGGTTGCGATTTGCTTTCCTAACATTTCGTTCACTGTAAACAGATGCCTTAAATACGCTTTAGAATAGTCGATATCAACAAAAGAATTGGGAAATGAATCTAAGGGTGAGAAATCCTTCTCCCACTTTTTATTTTTAATATTTAGTACTCCTTTGGAGGTAAAGAGCATCCCATTGCGGGCATTTCTTGTGGGCAATACACAATCAAACATATCAACACCTAATGCAATATTTTCAAGGATATTGATGGGTGTTCCAACCCCCATTAGATAACGTGGTTTATCTTCAGGTAATATTGCACAGACAACATCTGTCATGGCATACATCTCCTCTGCAGGCTCTCCCACAGAGAGCCCACCGATGGCATACCCTGGAGCTTCTGCTAACGCTATATATTCAGCACTTTGCTTTCTAAGATCTTTATAGGTACTGCCTTGAACAATTGGAAATAAAGTTTGTTCGTAGTTGTAAGTTAAAGGAAATTCTTTATGAGCATTAAAGCATCGATCAAGCCAACGATGAGTGCGTTCCATTGATGTTTTTGCATAATTAAAATCGCATGGGTATGGAGTGCACTCATCAAAGGCCATAATGATATCTGCCCCGATTTTACGTTGAATTTCTATTGCTCGCTCTGGAGTAAAAAAATGATAGGATCCATCAATGTGCGATTTAAATTTCACCCCTTCTTCTTTAATTTTTCTATTGGCAGACAAGGAGTAGACTTGATACCCTCCTGAATCTGTCAAAATTGGAAGATCCCAATTCATGAATGCATGAAGGCCTCCAGCTTCTTCTAAAATTTCTGTTCCAGGTCTGAGGTAAAGATGATACGTATTACCTAGAATAATATCTGGTTTCACATCCTCTTTCAACTCCTTTTGATGAACACCCTTTACTGTTCCGGTTGTTCCAACGGGCATAAATATTGGAGTTTCTATTTTCCCATGTGAGGTTTCAATAATCCCAGCACGGGCTTTAGAAGATGAATCTGTGGCTAAAAAATTGAATTTCATCTGTAGCAAAGATACACCTATAGCAGAAAAATTGGGTCGTTAACAAAGGATGTTTATAATTAAGATAAAATTTGATTATTAAATGCAAAGACTTCCTTTGATAACGACTAGGTAAAGTTTATTTTTGGCACCAAATAAAATATAATGACAGACAAAACGAACTTAGACGAAATGGTTTCTCAGGTTAGGAGAGATATTTTGCGTATGGTGCATAAAGTCAATTCCGGACATCCTGGCGGTTCTTTAGGCTGTACGGAGTTTTTTGTAGCCCTCTTTGGTGCCATTCTTGACTATAAACTTCCATTTCAAATGGATGGTAAAGACGAAGATTTATTTTTTCTCTCAAATGGTCATATTTCGCCAGTATTTTACAGCGTTCTAGCTCGCAATAATTTTTTCCCAGTAGATGAATTAAATACTTTTAGACTTATAAATTCCAGATTACAAGGACACCCAGCAACACATGAAGGACTTCCTGGAATTAGAGTTGCTTCTGGCTCTCTAGGGCAAGGATTATCAGTTGCACTAGGAGCTGCCCAAGCCAAAAAATTAAACCAAGATTCTAAAATGGTATTTGTATTGACTGGTGATGGTGAATTGCAAGAAGGTCAAAATTGGGAAGCAATCATGTATTCTGCTGCAAAAAAGATAGATAATATAATAGTTACTGTAGATTTAAATGGAAAACAAATAGACGGAGCCACAGATGAAGTATTGCCTCTAGGTGATGTTGCTCAAAAATTTAACGCTTTTGGATGGGAGGTTATTTTACTCGAGGAAGGAAATAACATAGAAAAAATCATTGAAACATTATCCTTGGCTAAAACGTTGGCAAACAAGGGTAAACCTATTGTTATTTTAATGAAAACAGAAATGGGAAATGGCGTAGATTTTATGATGCATACCCACGCTTGGCATGGCAAAGCTCCTAATGATGAACAACTTGAATTAGCATTGTCTCAAAATCCAGAAACTTTAGGCGATTATTAAAAACTATAGCTATGACAGAATATATAGATCAAGGAAAAAACGATACACGCTCTGGATTTGGTGCCGGTTTGGCAGAATTAGGTAAAACCAATCCCAATGTAGTGGCCCTTTGTGCCGATTTAGTTGGCTCACTTAAGATGCAAAAGTTTATTAATGAAAACCCAGACCGCTTCTTTCAAGTTGGAATTGCTGAGGCAAATATGATGGGTATGGCTGCTGGTTTAACCATCGGGGGAAAAATTCCTTTTACTGGAACTTTTGCAAACTTTTCAACAGGCCGCGTTTATGATCAAATTAGGCAATCTATTGCCTACTCGCACAAAAATGTAAAAATTTGTGCTTCTCATGCAGGAATAACACTAGGTGAAGACGGAGCCACGCACCAAATATTAGAAGATATTGGGATGATGAAAATGCTACCAGGAATGACAGTGATTAATCCTTGTGACTTCAATCAAACCAAGAATGCCACTCTTGCTATTGCGGCGCATTATGGCCCTGTCTATTTGCGATTTGGAAGGCCTAAAGTAGCCAATTTTACTCCTCTGAATCAACCCTTTGAAATTGGAAAAGGGCTTTTACTAAAACCCGGTAGTGATGTGACTATAATTGCCACTGGGCATCTCGTTTGGGAGGCTCTACAAGCGGCAGAGGTTCTTTCCAGTCAAAGTATAAATGCAGAAGTGATCAATATTCATACTATCAAACCTTTAGATAGATCTATGATTATAGAGTCTGTGACAAAAACAAAATGTGTGGTTACGGCAGAAGAACACAATGTTTTTGGTGGTTTGGGAGAAAGTGTTGCAGGATTGCTTGCTCAAGAACTGCCCAGTCCCCAAGAATATGTTGCCATGCAAGATAGTTTCGGAGAATCAGGTACCCCTGCGCAGTTAATGAATAAATATGGACTAAATTCTGAGGCAATAGTTGACAAAATAAAAAAAGTTCTTCTCAGAAAATAATTTTACCCTTTTTTACGTTTTTATTGTATGAAACACCTAATTATCCTACTTGCATGCTTTGCGATTTGCCCTCTTTTTTCTCAATTTGAATGGGGTGCTAAATTTGGAGCCTCTTTTCCGTCTGAAACAGATTTATTGAAACTAGTTCGTGAAACGGATCAATTAACCAAGTTAGAAAATAGTGTCACAGGTTGGCAAGTTGGTTTTTATGGAAAAATAGAACTTAGTTCTATTTATTTAAGACCTGAACTTCAATATACCACTACCCGACTAAAATTTGAAGATTTTGAGTATACCAAAGGAAATTTGGAAATGCCCATTTCTGTTGGGTTTGAGTTTCTTTCCATCTTGAGTGTTTTTGCTGGGCCTTCTCTTCAATATCAAATTAGTGATACTATCGAGTCTGTTGTTTTTGTAAAAGAAATTGAAAATAAAACTACGCTGGGTTTCCATTTTGGAACGAGAGTGCAAATAGGCCCCATCGGTGTGGGACTGAGATATGAAAGAGCATTTAGCGGCAAAGAAATTGAAGTAATCAACAATAATGTCAATTTACCTTTCGGTAGTTTTGATAATCGGCCCAAACAATTGTTAATTGACTTGTCCTACCGATTTTAATCATTATCTAAATAGTCTGGAACTCCATCTTCATCTGAGTCATCAGGTATTCCATCATTGTCATTATCATATTCATTTTTGGTCAAAATACCATCAAAATCATGGTCTGATTCATTCATTGTATACAAGGAAACTTTAAATACTAAGGGAGAATATGCTGGAATACTTCCTTGTGTAGAGGAAAAATAGCCCATCCCTGAGGGAATAAAAAAAACACCTTGTCCAAAATCTTTATAGTTGACAGTATTGTCAGTATTAATAGTATAGGTTCCTGCCTTCAGTGCCGTCATCCCTTCTCTAAAACCCCTTATAGATCGCAAAAGGTCAAACCATATAGGAGTTTGAATTTGATCAAATACAGTTCCATTTAGCAAAGAACCTTCATAGACTACAAAGGTTGAGTCAACTGCTGCTGGTTGTGCCCCAGAGCCTTCTCTGGTAACTAAGTAATACAATGTATGCGGAACATCATTGCCCTCGATTGTCCTTATATCAATCTGACGTTTTTCTACTAAATCAATCAATGGTGTTTTCTCTTGATTGTCTGCGCTAATGGAATCAATTTCAATAGGAGTGGAAAAGGTAAGACTATTTTCTTGAAAAACTTCGTAGTTGTAGGTATGGGTGCGAAGATAGTCTATTATAGCATTGTCATCGGCAATGGCTTGCTCACCTACGTCTCGTGGAGGCTCACGTTCTAGCTGTTCTTCCTTTTTGCATGACGCTATGACTATAAATAAGAACAATATCAGGGCTTTCTTCCTCATAGATTAGAACTATTAATTTATCGCGCAAGATACAATTTTCCTTTATTTTTGTGGCTGAATATTAAAGGTAAATCCCTATGCGAATTGACCAATTTTTATGGTATGTTAGAATTTTTAAATCCCGAAATATTGCATCAAATTCTTGTAAAAAAGGTATTGTAAAAATTAACGGTCAAGCAGCAAAACCGTCAAAAGAACCGTATGTGGGAGACATTATTAGTGTTCGAAAAAATCAGATTTGGTATACCTTCACAATAATTGACTTTCCAAAAAGTAGAGTCAGTGCAAAATGGGTGTCCCTCTATGTTCAAGAAAAGACCAGTGCAGATGCATTTGAAGTTCAGAACTTACAACGGATGGCCACAGACGGAAAAAGAGAAAAAGGAACAGGGCGGCCGACTAAAAAGGAACGAAGGAAAATTGATGAAATCCAAAGTGGAGACACGAAAGAAGAGTGAAAAATTTATACATACATTTGAGTAAAACGAAAACATAAATGTCTGACCAAAAAAATAAAATCTTAGATAGAGCCAAAATCGAAGCTGTGATAAAGCGATTAGCCTTTCAAATATATGAGAGTAATGCAGCCAATGAAAGTGTCGTTATTGCTGGTATTTTTAAAAATGGTGCACTTCTTGCACAGCAGCTTAGCGATCAACTAAGAGAAATTAGTAACCTTGAAGTGGTTCAAGTAGATATCAAAATGGATAAAAAAGACCCTAAACATACAATTGAAACCAATTTACCTATTGAAAATTTTGCCAACAAGTCAATTGTTGTTGTTGACGATGTGTTGAATACTGGTAGCACTCTGATTCATGCAGTACATTATTTTTTAAAAATCCCCGTAGAACAGCTTCAAACCGCAGTAATGGTGAATAGAAATCATAAAAAATACCCCATTAAAGCAGATTTCAAAGGAATCTCATTATCTACCACATTGAAAGAACATATACATGTTGAAATGCAGGGTAAAGAAACTGGGGTTTATTTAACCTAATAAAGAACACACCTCAGTAACAATTTCATCTACACTTTTCAAGTCTGTATCAACTTTGGTTTCAGCTTGTTCATAATAAAAATTTCTTTCAAAAAGATGTTTTCCAATAAATTCAGCAAGGGATTCTTTTGTTTTTAAATGAGCTATCATTGGTCGATGTAGGCGTTCTTTCCATAGTCGATCTACTAAAGTGTTTAATTCAGATCTGAGATAGATCGTTTTAATTTTTGGTTGTTTTTTAAATTGATCCATGGTGTTAAAATAACAAGGAGTTCCTCCTCCAAGGGCAACAACAATATTACCCTTATTTTGAATTATGTCAAGAAGATAGTTATGTTCAAGTTTTCTAAATTTAAGCTCCCCTCCTTCTTTAAAAATAGTTTTAATACTTTGATTTTCATGCTTCACAATATAGTCATCTAAATCAATAAATTCAATATCTAAATGCTTGGCTAATGCATCACCGATGAGTGATTTTCCACAGCCCATATATCCTAGAAGAACAATCAAATGAGTAAAAATTTGAAAGATTAAACAAATATCAAATTTATAAGAAATGGCAGTGAAAAAAAGAAATATTGATAATATATTTGCAGCCTCGAAAGATTTGGTAGCTCAGTTGGTAGAGCATCTCCCTTTTAAGGAGAGGGTCCTGGGTT
>OZSS01001042.1_pt1 | contig 13113 bp, 10 predicted proteins | sample 1779911 | NCBI WGS metagenome assembly OZSS01 (sample SAMEA2603589, study PRJEB24840) | metagenome | biome: Water; feature: Photic zone; material: Seawater sample | place: Mediterranean Sea | collected 2013-11-12 | depth 10 m | reverse complement strand
ATTATTGAAATAACTAAGTATGACAGCAGATGTTTGTCTTGCGGTTTAATTTTAGAGAAAACTTAACATGTTTACAGTTAGAAAAGAGAGAATCGAATTTATTGTCAAAGGTTCCAAAGTAATTGGTAATTTATTTATCCCAGAAGATGGGAAGGTTAAAAAATATCCTGCAGTATTCATCGGCGGCCCTATGACCAGTGTTAAAGAACAAGTTACAGGGGTTTATGCAAAGAGTCTTGCGGAGCTAGGGTTCATTACCTTAACCATTGACCATCGTTATTTTGGTGAAAGCGAGGGGACACCTAGACAATATGAAAAGTTTCCTGACAAACTTTTAGATATCAAAAATGCATTAGATTTTTTAAAAAAAAGACCACAGGTTGATGAAAGATTTATTTCTCTCGTTGGCGTTTGTCTTGGGGCTGGTTATGTGGTGGCTGCAGCTTCTGAAATATCAGGAATTTACCGATTGGCAGCTATAGCCGGCTATTACAGGGACACTCAAGAAATGAAGGCAAATAATTTACACGACTTTAATAGTAAGGTTTCTTCAGGTAAAAAAGCTAGGGAGCATTACGAGTCAACAGGCAAAGTGTTATATATTCCCGCAGCTTCCTTGAATGAAGAGGCTGCTATGCAAACAAAAGATACAGTAGATTATTATACCAAGAGGGCGGCAGTTCAAAATTATGAAAATTCTTTTGCTGTAATGTCGAGGGAGTTTTTCACGAAGTTTGATGTGCAAATTTACGCAGAAAAAGTCACAAGACCTTTTTTAATGATCCACTCTCAAAAAGCTCTTTCACCTCATTGGGCAGATAGGTTTTACAATAATGTTAAAACAGAGAAGAGCCGTCTCTTCGTTGAGTCAAGAGGCCAGACGGATTTTTATGATAGTATTCGGATCGTAGAGGAGTGTGTTCAGCACACAAGTAAACATTTGTCGCCTGTTAAGAGTTAATCATTCCACTATGGAAGAAAATGCACGGGCGATACTTGTCGTTTTGAGTCCTTCTTTGTACCAGTGACTCGGTCCTAGTATTACCAATTTCAGTATGAACTGTGAGTAACAGTGTGAGTAACGCTAGAAAAGTGATTCAGAATATTAAATAAAATCCGTTTTCGAGATAGTTTTCATAATATTATTTGACGGAATTCCGTGAGTTAGGGTTCTCAGGTAAGTGCGATATCATTTCAAATTGTCTTTAAGATGGGAATCGTGAACTTGTGATAGATTGTCTTCTCTAACTCCCTCGTTCCTAAAACAAAATAATACGGCAAAAGCGATTATTTTGCGAATGACCTTCTAGCATAGAACTTAGGACAAAATTGATCTTATTGAAAGGTTTGAATAGTTGGCAAAATATTTAATCTGTTTTTGGAAAAAAAATGGTTGCTAGTGTTTCTATCGAACAGTTGATTATGAGTAACAATGAGATTGCGAAAAGGATAGCCTACGCTGGCGAGGAAAGGGTGATGAAAATCTATATATCGGATGGCGGCGACCCGATTTATAACAACAGCAATGGTAATGACCCAGTCCCATATTCAAGAACCCCAGCTCAATGGCAATATGATTATATTCATCAAAGTATTTATAAAATAAGTAAATATATAGATTTAATGTTTTTAGAGGTTGATGATCCCAGGGAGGCTAATTATGAAATTGTAATTCATCCGGATCCTCAAAAAGACTCGGTAAGTGGTGGAAAGTCTTTACCGGATACTTTGATGATCAGTCACCAATCTGGTTTAAGTTCACCATTTCACATGGAACCTGATGCTGATAGTGTTTCTCATAACAGTTATTCAAAAGCAATACAGACAGAGATATTTTTACATGAATTGGGCCATCTTTTAGGATTAGAGCATCCATGGGACAACGAAGATGGTGACTCCGCAGTTCAATCTTACGAGGATGCGCATGAGTCTACGAGGATGGGTTATAACGAGCACTTGTCTGGAGAAAAGAAGTGGTATGAGGACATTGACATAATGGCCTTGCAAACTATTTGGGGTGAGTCAAAGTCTACGAGAATTTTGGATTTTAACGAAGGCAATGGCTTATTTATGTCAGGACAAAAAAAAACTTTATTCGTTGACGGAAACCATTCAAACTTTTACGTTGTTCAGTTGGAAAACTCGGGTTCAAATATTATAGTAAATGGCCCCAAAGGATGGCAAATAAGCGGTTCTAATATTGGTACGGACACCATTATTGGTTTTAAACGTCTTGAGTTTAATGACGGCACACTTGCGTTGGATATTGATCCAGGAGAAACTGCCGGTCAGGCATATAGGTTGTATCAAGCGGCGTTTGCAAGAACACCTGATATGCCAGGGGTTGCTTATCATATGAATGATATGGAAGCTAATGGATTAGTTTTATGGAACATTGCGAATAACTTTTTGGCATCTCCTGAATTCAAATCAAAATATGGAGCAAATCCCACGGATGAAGAGTACGTGAATCTTCTTTATCAAAATGTACTGGGAAGAAGTGCGGATCCTGTTGCAGAGGTTGGTTGGTATCGGGAGCAATTTGATACGGGAACTATGGACTGGGCAGCAGCATTAATAGGATTTGCAGAGTCACCAGAAAATGTTTCTCTAGTTGCACCTCAGATAGAAGATGGAATCTGGATGCCGTTTTAAGTGTGAGTAACACTGAAAAAGTGATTCAGAATATATTATAGAATCAATGATTAAGGTGCTCAGTTCGAATCCCGCTCTCCCTGCCAGGTCAAAAATCGCTAATTTTCTAATTTAAAATCAGTAGCTTACAAATTCCCCAAATTTATTTTTTACCATATCTTTGTACCAAAATATCCCAAAATCTAGTCCAAAGCATAGGTGGGAGAGGTGATTGGTCGTATTTACGGTTGTGATAATACCTGCTTTTTACATAAAATGAGGGTATGGAACGATTACTGATGACTAACCTTGTTTTTGTCTTTTTAACTGGAATTACATGTTTCAGTAATGTTTTAGTGGCAGCAAATAACACTGACGAAATTAATAGTTTGCTAGAGGGGCGATATGAGCTCGTCTATTGGACAGAGAATAAAATAAGATTTGATTACCCAGAAGTAGCAGGAGTTTTAATCCTGAACAATAATAATGCTTTAATAACCTTGAATAAAAATATAATCAAAAATGAGTCTGTAGAAGTTATTGGTTGGGGTAAGTACGAAATTAATAACAACTCTTTTCAAATCGGTTGGCATGATTGGAAATTGCTACTGATAAAAAACAATAACAAGGCCGTAAAAAAAGACTCGCCTTGGCAAGGCATGAGAAAATATAAAGTTTTGCTTAAAGACCAGAAATTGGTTTTGACCTCTGTTTCTGGGCTTCAATCTTGGGAACTTGACAGGAAATCTCTTGTTTATACAGATAAAGAATGGGGAGAGGACAAAGACGAGGTTATTAGGTACTGGAAAAGAATTAATTAACCAAAAAAGCTAATTATCCTCATAAGATACTAAGTAGAAATTTAGTGAACCTTTTTCTTTCAGACTCGATCATTTAGAAATAGTAACTGGCGATATAAAGTTTCTTTTACTCTAGAACGAGTTGAAATTTAAGATAATATGAAAAACGATTTACACAGGGTCGGAAAAAAAATGAACTTAATACAGCGAGTCAAAGAATTGATTTCAAAGATACGAGAAGTTGATTCGATTGTTCGTCAGATTAATCGGTAAGGAACTTCTTGAGTACTTTTTCATAAATGTATCAATAGTTCTATTTTTGGAAAAAAGGTGTAAATAAAAAGATATCTCAGGACTTTATTCATCAGAAAAAATGAAAGTCATAGATGTGAGTAACAGTAAAAAAGTTTTCATATCCTTATCGACTATGGATTTTAAAAGTGTAAAAAAAAAGATATCATCAAAAAATATGTATATGGAATAAATAAATATTATGCTGAGAATGCCGAAAGTTTCCGCACCCATTGCACAATTTTTACTTCGAGTTCCTGTTAGTATCTTGTTTCTACAACAAGGGTTTTCTAAACTGCCAATAACCAATGAAAATCCGTACGGACTGCCTTCGATAGTTTGGTGGTTTGTTACTCTCGGTGAAATTGGTGCGGGTGTTGGTATTATTGTTGGTGGGATACTGGGTCTTAAATATTTTATTGGTTTAGGAGATATAATTACTCGTTTCTCGGGTATCACCATGGCATGCATCGCTACTGGGGTGATTTGGATTAGTTATCCTGCCGATCTAATCACGGTACTAATTTATGACTACCTTCACATAAGCATTTATTTTACAGGGATTTATTTTGCTTTAGCAGGAAATGCCCGATAAAGTTTTTTGTATGAATGCCTATGAAAAAATAAGAGAGCGAAGAGCCCGACATCATCCCTGCGGTTTTTCCGAATGAACATTGAGTAGATTTATTAATAAAAAAACTTTTTATAGTCTACAGAGTCTCAAAATTATTGAAAAACTTTAGGAGGTTCTATGTTCAAAAATTTCATGATATTGTCCCTGTTGGCTTTTTCTTCTAGTCTCTATGCGGCATGCTCTTTGGAAATGTCATCAGGTGATCTCTTAAAGTTTAATAAAAGAACCCTAACAATTGACTCTACGTGTTCTAAATTTACTATTTACTTCAAACATGAAGGGGAAATGGCTGCCAAAACTTTCGGGCATAATGTTGTGATAGTAGAAACGAAGAATTTTGACAAGGTTAAATCAAAAATTGACATGAAATTGGGAGAAGAGTCTGGATACTTGCCTGATATGTCAGAAATTATCGCTAAGACTGCAATTGTCGGAGGAGGATCAGATACCTCAGTAACATTCAATGCTAGAAATCTTTCAAGGGATTCTGAATATATGTTTTTTTGTAGTTTTCCTGGGCATTACGGAGCAATGCAGGGCCCTGTAAAAATTATATAGAGAGATTCTCAGTAAAATATGGCTTTCTTACTAAATCTATTTAGCAGATCAACCGGTAAAAAAGTTTTGATTAGCTTTTCATAGTTGACCGAGGAGTCTGTTAACTTATGGAAGAAAAAAGGGGGCAAATTGCCGAAGGGCTTTGGTTTAGTGTAAGGAAATTTCGTGTTCGAATCAATGTTTTAGTCATTATGGGGTGCCTCTTGTCATCTTGTTCTCCTTTTAGAGCGATTGACCTTTTAGTCGACAGGAAAGGATATACCTTAGAAAAGGAACAATCATACGGAGACAATCCGTCAATGAGAATGGATATTTATTTTCCACGTAACCATAGCAATATAAACGAAGATATCATTATGTTCGTGTATGGGGGGTCTTGGAGAAGCGGCCGACTTTTTTCGGGGAAAAAAGAGTATTACAGGTTTGTAGGTAAGCTTTTTTCAAATGAAGGATTTACCACAATAATTCCGGATTATCGGGTTTATCCTGAGGTAAAGTTCCCCTCATTTGTAGAGGATGTCGCTAATGCAGTAAAGTGGATTCACAAAAATATGGATCTGACCAACGATAATAGAAGACTTATTCTCGTAGGCCATTCAGCTGGAGCTCATATTGTCTCTCTACTTGCTTTGGATCCAAATTATTTAAATGAAGTTGGGATTGATAGAAGTGTGCTTCGAGGGTGGGTTGGGTTAAGCGGGCCTTATAATTTTAATCCACTAGCCATAAGGTATATTCGCCCTATCTTTGAGTCCGTTATCAATGATATCGATAAGGCGAGACCAATTTCTTTTGCCAATGTGAAAGCTCCTCCAGGGATGCTTATCCACGGGAAAAGAGACAGGCTAGTATCAGTAAATAATTCCTTAGCATTATATAAAGCGCTCACTGCTGCGGGCAATAAGATAGAGTATCAAGCCATTGATGCTGGACATTTCGACACAGTGCTCGGGCTTGGGGTTCCATTAATTGGAAAATCAGAGATGCAAGCTACAATTTTTAGATTTTTTAGATCATTGGAGTAAACACTAAAGATTTATGGAAGAGTAAAAAACTATCGTTAACATATCTTTGTATCAAAATTTCTTAGAGTAATCCACTTAATTAATCAGATAGGAAATAACGAAATTTACATCGGCTAAGAAAATTTTGTCAATTTTTTTCAAAAAATGGGGTACAATTTGCTAGGATTTTTTTTTGAGGTGTTTCATGAAAAAAACAATTGTGTGTTAGTCAATGATAGGGTCAGGATCTCTTACCTGGGATGTTAAGAATACTATAGAAATACATAATAACAACTCGAAGATTCTTGAAAAGTGCGTGGAGAGTGTAAGAGAATGGTGTGCAAATATGAATTTTGAATATCAATTTGCAACACATGATTTAGGTTGGAATTTCAAGTTTAAGTCAAAAAACGATAAACAACTCAATCGATGTCTACAAAATTGGCACTATTTGCCAAGGGCTGGTTTTGATAGGGTTATTTATTTAGACAATGATGTTTTTATCTTAAATAAAAAAGTAGACCCACCTTATTGTAAATTTGGAATGGTAGAGAGATTGGGGGATCAAGTATCATTTGCAAAATACTATTATAGAAATACCGCAAAATGGTTTAATGCTGGAGTGATTATTATGGATCAGACGACTTGTTCTGACCTGAGTAAATGGATGCTAGAAAAAATAGCATTGAAAAATCGAAGTTACTTATTTAAAGATTTACCTCGTGAGGAATCATTGCTGACCGAATATTGTGCCTTCAACCAACCAATTAAGTTAGATCCAAGATGGAATACTATGCCACCACAGTCTCCCAAACCTGTTTACCGAACTGCAAAATTTCTTCACCTATTGGGACCTGACAAATTAAAGACTTTGAGGATGTGTCCTGAGTACATTCAAAACAAAGTCTTTCCAGAAATTACGAATCTCGGCAAGGAAGCTATGCAAAAAAGGGTTACTGGTTAAAAAGACGCTGAGATTAGATGATAAAGTTGTGAGTAACAGTGTGAGTAACGCTGAAAAAGTGATTCAGAATATTAAATAGAATCAATGAGTTAAGTACTCAGTTCGAATCCCGCTCTCTTGACCAGAAATGCACATAGGAATCTATCGCGATCTATAGCCATCTATCGTTACAACGTGCGTTGTATTTTTGCACTTTTTGTAAAGGAAAACATCAATGGTACCGATATTCTCCCAAACTAAATTTTTCTTTGAGTATGACCATAGAAGTTCAATCGGGGTAATTAGGAACATAATTACAAAATGGAATCAAGCATAGTGAGAAGCAAAGAGTTTCCCTTAAAAGATAATTGGAAAAATTTTACTCCTACATTGTCACAGGTAAAATCATTAATGAAAAATGATCACTTGAAAAGAAGAGCGTATGTAAAAAGTGCAATCGAAAAACAAAAAGCTAATGGTAAATATATTTCCAATTAATCTTGCAAAAACAAAAAAGCATCCAGTGTGGTACACTTAAGAATGGTTTCTAATGACACAACCAGACATGACATTCAATTTCCAAAAAAGTTTTCCTCTAAAGTCAAACAAGACGAAGCTTTTTTCTTTCTGAGAGAAGGTTCTGAGAGAGTAAGACTCAGATTTCATGATTACAATGAAATTTATGCCCGGGCTGGGTTATACGAACAAATATTTTATGAACGTCTGAAATGTGCGTCCCCGAAAAAAGTGTCGAAGATTTTAGAAACCTCTGTTGCCAACTATTCTGGAAATTTCAACGAGTTGAGAATTTTAGATTTAGGTGCAGGGAACGGTATGATGGGAGAGGAGTTAAAGTCCCGAGGTGTTGCTCGTTTAGTGGGAGTGGATATTTGTGATGAAGCGAAAGAGGCTGCGTATAGAGATCGTCCTGGAATTTACGATGCTTACTATATAAAAAATTTCACAAAACTCGATGACAAGACGGCCAAAGAAATTTGTGAGTGGCAATTTAATTGTATGGTTTCGGTTGCGGCTTTGGGGTTCGGTGATATTCCAACAAAAGCATTTATGAGTGCAGTAAATATGGTGGAAAAAGGGGGTTGGATTGCCTTTAACATAAGGGATACATTTTTAGATCGCTCAGATACCTCTGGGTTTTCGAAAACTATTAGAAGGTTAATTGCAACAAATTATTTTGAATTATTTCACATTGAAAAATATCGTCATCGATTATCAATAGACGGAAAACCTCTTTATTATTTTGCTTTAGTTGTAAAAAAGACTAGCGCGTAAGTTGGTTGAAGTGTGAGTAACAGTGTGAGTAACGCCAAAAAAGTGATTCAGAATTTTGAATAGAATCAATGAGTTAAGTGCTCAGTTCGAATCCCGCTGTCGGTATTGAGAATTTCTGGAATCAGGTCAAGAGACACTTGCGTAAATTTAATGGTGTCCCCAAAGAACATTTTGGACTATTTTTAAAGGAGTGCTAAACATGGTTTTTTTCCTTTTGATTTAGATATGTAAGTGACGCCTTCTCACCGAACTTCCAGAACACCAAAGGCGTTATGATCAGGTTCAAAAGTGTTGCGCTGAACAGCCCGGAGAAAATCACCACAGCCACCGGGCTTAGAATCTCTTTTCCAGTTTCACCTGCGGCAATGATCAAGGGCGTAAGAGCCAATAATGCTGTCAACGCGGTCATAAGAACAGGTACGAGCCGTTCTTGTGTTCCACGCCGAAGCATCTCCAGATCAAAGCTTTCCCCTTCTTGCTTCATTAGGTTCAGGTAATGGGTGATCATCATGATCCCGTTTCGAGACGCAATCCCTGTCAGTGTGATAAAGCCGACCAGGGTGGCAATCGAGAACACGCCGCCAGTCAGATAGATACCTATCACTGCTCCGATAAAAGAGAGCGGAATGGCCAGCATGACCTGAAGGCTCAAATTGGCACTGCGGAAATGTGTATAAAGCGCCAAGAACATGCCAACGACAGAGAAAATGCTCAAGATCAGGATATTGCGCTGTGCTTTGGCTTGGTTTTCAAACTGGCCTTCATAGCTGACGTAATAGCCGGGTGGTAAATCCAGTTCTGCATCCAGTATGGTCTGAATATCTTGCACCACGCTGACAACATCGCGGTCTTGTGTATTGGCCTGTACCACAATCCGGCGGTTTACATTCTCGCGGTTAATCATATTGGGGCCTTTAGCTTCCTCAATATTAGCCACTGTGCCAAGTGGCACGACATTGCCGCGCAACGTCTCAAACGGGATTTTAGAGATCGCCTGAAGATCCTCGCGGGCTTCATCTTCAAGACGCAGCACCACATCAAACAGGCGGTTGCCGTCAATAATGTCTGTGACAACTTCACCCTGAAGAGCAAGTTCCGCATGTTCCGCAGCTTCACCAATCATAACCCCGTGTTCTCGGGCTTTGTCGCGGTCAAAGTTGATATGGATTTGCGGGATGAGAAGCTGCTGTTCTACTTGCAAGTCAGCAATACCTTCAACGCCTTCTATCAGCTCACGCGCCTCATTGGCTTTTGTTCGCAACACATTCAGATCATCACCAAAGATTTTGAGTGCGATCTGGGCGCTTACGCCGGAGGTGATATGCTCAATCCTGTGTGAAATCGTTTGACCGATATTGATAATCACACCTGGAATTGTGCCGAGCCGTTCGCGAATATCAGCGAGAATTTCTTCTTTACCGCGTTCGGATTCCTTGATTGTAACTTCAAACTCGGTTGTGTTTACACCAAGCGCGTGCTCGTCTTCTTCGGCACGTCCCGTACGCCGTCCTGTTTGAACAACTTCGGGAATTGCCCTCAGTTGCTTGGCGGCAATATATCCGATGTGATCAGATTCAGCCAAGGATGTACCCGGCGGCATTGAGATATTGATCGTAAAGCTGCCCTCGTTAAATTCCGGCAAGAAGGTACGCCCAAAACCCGGCACCAGAGCCGCCGTTCCTACAAATAGCAAAATCACTACAGTGAAGACTATTTTTGAATGCGGGAGAACAAAATCGAGTAGCTTACGGTGTACGACTTTCAGTGTTCTGACCAAAAATCCGTCTTTATCATCCTCCATGCGTTTCATATTGGGAAGCAGGTAATAACACAGCGCAGTCGTAACCGTTAAAGACACCACCATAGAGGCCAAAATGGCGGTGATATAGGCCACCCCAAGCGGCGTGAAGATTTTACCTTCCAAACCACCCATAGCAAAAAGCGGCATAAAGATTAAAATCACGATGATAGTTGAAAAGACAATCGAACCACGCACTTCTTTGGATGCTCTAAAAATAACTTCTTTGGCGGGCAAAGGCGAACCTTTTTTGCGGTTTTCACGCAAACGCCTGAAAGAGTTTTCTACATCAACAATCGCATCATCCACCAGCTCACCAATGGCAATCGCCAGACCGCCGAGCGTCATCGTGTTGATGCTCATCCCGAACCATTTGAAAATGATAAAAGTTGCGACAAAAGATAGCGGAATTGCAACCAATGTAATGGCCGTTGTTCTGAAATTCAAAAGGAATAGAAACAAGACAATCGCAACAAGGATCGCACCATGCTGAAGTGCTTCGGTAATATTGCTGATTGAGTTTTGAATGAAATCAGCCTGCTGAAAAATCTCGGGATGTAAGGTCACACCCTCTGGCAGTGTTTTTTCAATGGATGCAAGCTGTGCTTCTATCTTCTCTGTTACACCAATCGTATCGGTAGCAGGCTGTTTGGAAATCGCCAGTAAAACACCGGGCTGACCGTTCACCGAAGCATCACCGCGTTTGGCAAGTGGGCCACGCAGACTAACACTTCCGACATCGCCGAGGGTAATGGCTGGTCTGTTCGCCTCGACACTCTTGGCAATGACGGACTGTTCTAAATCTTCTACGGTGCGGACACGGCCAATATTGCGGATACTTTTTTCCTGATAAGGCTCAAGGATAAATCCGCCAGTTGTATTTACATTGGCATTCTGGAGAGCTTCGCGCACCTGATGCAATGTCACGCCATAGCTCAGCAATTTCTGCGGATCGACCTGCACATGAAACTGCTTTTGCTCACCGCCCATCACCGTGATTTTAGAAACGCCGCTCACACCAAGCAGGCGTTGGCGTACGTCCCATTCACCAATCGTGCGTAAATCCATCGGCGTGACATCCGGATTATCGGTGGTCAGGCCAATGAACATAATTTCACCCATGATAGAGGTAATTGACCCCATCAGGGATTTGACATTTTCCGGTAAATTGCCTGACACCTCGTTCATTTTTTCCGTGACAATCTGACGGGCAAGATAAATATCGGTATCCCAGCCAAACTCGACATACACAACGGAAAAGCCAATAGAGGAAGACGAGCGCACGCGCTCAACCCCGCTTGCCCCATTCATGGCCGCTTCTATCGGGAACGTCACGAGGGTTTCAACCTCTTCCGGCGCAAGGCCATGTGCTTCGGTAATCACTGTTACGGTCGGGCGGTTCAAATCCGGAAAGACATCGACAGGCAAAGAGCGCATGACGAGCGAGCCATAAACAATCATCAGTGCCGCTATTGCAAGCACCAATAGACGATAATTCAGAGAAAATCGGATAATAGAATCAAACATATCTACATAACTCCTTATTCTGCACCGTCATTGTGGTGATCATGGTGATCGTGGCCTTCATGATCGTCATGCCCGTGATCAGCATGCGCGTCCTCATGGTTTTCGTGATCATGATGGTCTTCACCCGGGCCGTGATCATGGGTATGTACCCAGCCGACTGAAATATATTGCAGCTGATAGTTTCCTTGCGTGACAACTTGCTCACCAAGCTCTACGCCTTTTTTGATTTCTATATGCTGACCGCTTTTTGCGCCTAGCATGACATCGCGCCGCTCAACCTCAAGTCCGTCAATGACATAGACGAAGAAGGTGCCCATTTCCCCTAAGACTGCGCGTTTGGGAACGGCCAACACTGGATCATCTTTTCCGGTCGCAATTTCCATGCGCCCCTGAAGGCCGGGTGATATATCGCCTTTGGGCGTTTCGATCAGGGCGTAAATTGAGAATGTCCGGCTTTGCGGATCAATAGCGCGGTTAATCCTCTGCACTTTACCGATCAACTCCCGTTCTGGTGCAATATCCAGATGGGCGTGGGCGCTCTGGCCAATGTCAATTTTAGTAATATCCGGTGTCTCATAAAGAACGCCGCGCAATAACATCTGGGAAGGGTCGCCGATCTCCATAATTGTGCCGCCGGGGTCGATAATCTCTCCCACACCTGCGGGCAAGCTGACAACAAATCCGCTCATCGGGGCTGTTAAAACGACATTGCTGTTGCCAACAGAGACAGGTTCCAGCGTTGCCACTCTTTGGCCTTTATCAACTTCTTGACCGACTTTAACAGCAATATCCACGATCTTGCCGCCAAAACGCGGGGAAATGGTCGCGTGTTTTTCAGGTAAAAGCTCTGTGAAAGTCAGCATATCAACCGTGTCTTGAATGGGAAGGCGCTGCACTGGCTCAAACCGTATGTCCAGATTTTGCATCTGCGCTTCGTTAAGCTCGAAATGGGTGACAGGTGCACCGCCACCCGCAAAGGCGCTTTCGCCATGATCATGGCCGGGGCCTGCATAAGCGGGGCTAACGAGTGCTATAACAGCGAGAAGAGTTAAAATGTTTTTCATGTCTTTATTCATTTATGTCTGTAAGGCGCACATCGTTTAATGATTGGCCGATCAAACTTTCCAGCTCGATCCGCGCCTCGATAGAATTTAAATATGTTTGCAGGGCTTCGCTTTGAACGCTGACCATCCGTTCACGCATCTGAAACAGGTCAAGAATTGATGCCTGCCCATTCTCGAATTTCTTATCGGTAATGGATTCAACCTCATTCCATGCGGGTAAAATTTTATTACGGTAGGTTGAGGCAGAAATTTGTGTTGCTTTGGCCTGCTCATACGCTGCCGCCAGAACATTGGCAAAATTCTGCTCATTGAGCGCATTCAAATTGCTTTGCGCCAGGCGGCGTTCGGCAACTGCTCTGGAAACTTCCGCATTATTGCGATCCCAAATAGGTAGCGCAATACTAACGCCAAGAAGCACCGTTATATTATCTGTATCAAAGCCCTGTTTAATGACTGCACGAGGAGCAAATTCAGGGAAACCAGCATCCTGACGTGCCACGGCATAGCGCCGCTCAGCGAGGGCTTTTCGTGCTTCCAAAAGGCTGCGAATACTGCCTTCATTTCCTG
>OZSS01001040.1_pt1 | contig 13137 bp, 9 predicted proteins | sample 1779911 | NCBI WGS metagenome assembly OZSS01 (sample SAMEA2603589, study PRJEB24840) | metagenome | biome: Water; feature: Photic zone; material: Seawater sample | place: Mediterranean Sea | collected 2013-11-12 | depth 10 m | reverse complement strand
CGCTGTTGGTTGGTCAGTGAGCCACTCCCACGGACACGGGGCATCTCTGTGTCGGGATCGCTTTCGACATACAGAGACTCATCTTCATAAAGCTTCATCTCGTTGCGAATCCAGTCGGCTCGGTTCAACTTCTCCGCCTTTTTCATGATTTTAAGCATCAGATCCACGGAATAGATCACATCCTCCTTGGCATATTGTATCTGCGCCTCGGTCAGCGGGCGGGCGATCCAATCCGAACGGGTCTCCGTCTTAGCCAAGCGCACACCAACTAAGTTCTTAAGAAGCTCGCTCAGTGAAATCGTCGACGAAAGCCCGACAAAGCCGGAACCGCGCTGGGTATCGAAAATGTTTTTCGGCAAGCCACCGCAGGCTCGGTGGAGAATCTGCAGGTCTTGCTGCGCATCGTGCAGGATCTTGGTTGTATCAGGATCTGACATCAGCTCCGCCAGAGGCGACCAGTTCTTGATCTCGGGCGCATCAATCAATTCAGCATGACCATCAGGGTAGCCGATCTGCACCACTCCGAGAGTCGCATAGTAGGTGCGCTCCCAGATAAATTCGGTATCAACCCCAACTGCACCCGCCTCGCGAGCACGCGCCACAGAATCAGCCAAAGCTTCGGTTGTTTTAATCATAAAAGAGCAGGCTCGACGAAAGCCCGCCGATTGGAAAGGAGATTCTTTCTGGAAACCCGGGGTAAAGCGCTATCGTGATACCAAGCAGCCAAGTGATTTGATTTTTTATTTTGTTTTTCTCAAATTCCCAATTCCGTCCTCAAAGCCCTGTCACTTTTCTTCGAGCAGACGCATTCGGCGGTGTGGCTGGGGAAACTGCAGTGTCACTGCCGTCCCGGAATCTTTGCGCGACTCAATGCTAATATGTCCGCCGTGCTCACGCATAATGCGCTGTACGACCATCATACCGAGCCCGTTGCCCTCCCTCTTGGTCGTAAAATAAGCTTGAAAGACTTTCGAGAGGTCCTCGTCCGCAATCCCGGAGCCCGTATCGACAAATTGGAGATAGGTGTAATCATCATCGCGCCTCGCCAGGACCCGAAGGCATCCCCCTCGTTGCATCGCCTCCATTGCATTTTTCACAAGGTTGAAGCAAGCCTGCTTGATCTGCCCCCGATCCCCCAAGACAAGTGGCAACTCGTCGCTCAACTCGACATTTACCTCGATGTCACGATCGCTTAGCTCAACTTCCTGTACCCGGAGAACTTCCTCAATCGTTTGGATCAGATCGATCTCGTTCATCTCGGGCTTCTGTGGCCTCACGGCCTCAAGAAAGTGGGTAATGATGCCGTCGAGGCGCCGCACCTCTCCCTGGCAGACGTCGAGTGAATCCGCGATTTTGGCTATTTCTTTATTCCCCTCAAGTTGTTTGAGCTCCCGCTGAATTAACTGGAGATGGATGGTCAAGGAGTTCAGTGGGTTCCCCAATTCGTGGGCCACACCTGCTGCAAGTCGCACGATCGAACCGATCCGTTCGTTTTCGATCGTTTCCTCCAAAGAGACCTTTTCTTCGGTGATATCGGAAAGGACAATAACATAGCCCCCACTCTCACCGTGACTGACCTGCGCGTCGATTGGAACCATGTAGAGCCGGATAATTCGGTGCTCCGGATAGCTCAACTCAACCTCGCGCGAAAGCACCGGGGAGGACTTTTTCGACCCCGCCATCGGCGGATCAATGGATTTGGCTAAATCAGGCACCATTTTCCAAAGGCGCGTGACACCTACATCAGAATCCTTCAGCCCGATGATCATCAATCCGGCATCATTGGCATATTGGACCACGCCATCCGAATCAATGACAAGAATCCCGTCCTGAATGGTATTGAAAACGGTTTCCTGAAGCTTTCGCTCACGCGCCAAGCGCTGCACAAGAATCCCGAGGTTGACCGAATCGAGATCTTCGATCCTGCCGAGAATTTTGTCGAGTCCGGTGTTTTTCATATCCCAAAAAAGACTGCCTTTATTCCAACCAAAGCACGCATTTTAACCGCGAATCAATATCTGGACCAACTCCATCGCAATCGCTTGTTTCGTGGCCGGGCCCAACTTGCGGGTGCTCCCATCGGCCCCGATCAGAAGTAGTTCATTCGTATCGGCGGCAAAGCCGGCACCCGGTTCACCGATCTGATTAACTGCGATCCAATCGAGTCGTTTTGCATCCAGTTTCCCTTTCCCATAGAACTGGGCATCGTGGGTCTCCGCAGCAAAGCCCACCACCCTCTGGTCAACTTTGCGCTCGGTCAGCGTTTTTAAAATATCCACCGTCGGCTCAAATTCGACCGTTCTTACGGCCTCGCCTTTTTTTGCTTTTTTTTCAAGTCGCTCTTTTGGTCGAAAATCACTTACGGCTGCTGCCATAATAAGCACATCGCAGGCATCGAAGAGCGCATCAACTTGATGAAACATTTCCTCGGCCGTTACGACGGGATAGAGGATCACCCCATCCGGCTCATCCAAGGCCACCGGCCCGGCCACCAGATCGACCGTCCATCCTGCATCAACGGCAGCTTCGGCAAGCGCAAAGCCCATTTTGCCGGTCGATGGATTACTAATAAAGCGAGCCGGATCGAGAAATTCACGGGTCGGTCCGGCAGTAATTAGGCAACGAATAGTGCTTGCATCCATCATAGAGACTTAAAGCTTAGACGATCCCATGCCTGAACAGCAACCCAACAGCTCTGAAAAATCACCGCCACCGAAGCGGGAGAACACCTTCCTCAATCTCGGATTCAATCTGATTCTACCGATACTGCTCCTTAACAAGGGCAAGAGCTGGTTCGGGAAATACCTCGAGCCGTATTTTGAGAATGCCGCCGTGGGTGTACTATTAATCGCCCTTGCCTTCCCCGTCGGCTATTTCGTCTACGACTATGTCACTCGAAAAAAATATAATATCTTTTCCATCATCGGTCTGCTCAGCGTGCTCCTAACAGGGGGTATCGGGATTCTTAATATTCCGACCGAATGGTTCGCCGTGAAAGAGGCTGCCATCCCACTGATATTAGGACTGGCCGTGGTGATTTCACTCAAGACACCCTACCCGCTTGTGCGCACGCTCCTTTACAACCCGGAGATTATGAACGTCGATCGGGTGCAGACCGCACTTAAAGAACACAATGCCGAAAATGCTTTCGAGAAACTGCTAACGACCTGCACCTGGTTGCTTGCCATTTCGTTTCTGCTCAGCGCCGTACTCAACTACGTGCTGGCGCGCGCAATTGTCGTCAGCCCAAGTGGTACCGACGACTTCAACAGCGAAGTCAGCACCATGATGGGCTGGAGCTTCGCGGTTATCGCTATCCCCAGTATGGCCATTATGTTGCTTGCCTTGTTTAAGTTGATGAACGGAATCAAGCGCATGACCGGACTCGAATTAGAGCAGGTCATTCACGGTGCTGAAAGCGGCAAAAAGGACGGCAAATAAAATCGAAAATCGAGCGTAATCGGGTATCCGGCCAGGACTGAAGCGCGCCGAACGCTATTTAATTGGAATGACTCACAAAGTTTCGACACTCTCGGTTCTCGCAGTTCTCCTGGCATCCATTGTGGGGAGCGCCATCACCAGCACGGATGCCTTCCAAACAGACAGCAGTCAGCCCAATGTGATTCTCGTCATCACGGACGATCAGGGCTACGGCGACCTCGGCGCGCATGGCAACCCAATCCTCAAGACCCCGGAACTCGACAAGCTTCACGGCGAGAGCGTGCGCTTCACGGACTTTCATGTCGGCCCCACCTGCGCCCCAACCCGCGGTGCTTTGATGAGCGGGCAATGGCCCAATCGGGCCGGCCCTTGGCATACCATCATGGGTCGCTCAATGCTTTTTAAGGACAAGCTCACGCTGGGCGACGTTTTTTCCGCGAGCGGCTACAGCACCGGCCTTTTCGGCAAGTGGCACCTCGGCGACAACTACCCCTATCGCCCCGAGGACCGCGGGTTTCAAGAGGTTGTCCGTCACGGCGCCGGCGGTGTGGGCCAAACACCAGACTACTGGAACAATGCTTACTTTGACGACACCTACTTTCACAACGGGAAGCCAAAGCCATTCGAAGGCTACTGCACCGATGTCTATTTTAACGAGGCGAAACGCTTCATCAAAGAACAGACCGAAGCCGGAAAGCCCTTCTTTGCCTACATTTCGACCAATGCCCCGCACAGTCCCTTCCACTGCCCTGACGAATACTGGAAGTCCTACCTCAAATACGGCGGAGTCGACGAACAGCTCGCGATTTTTTACGGTATGATCGCCAACATCGATGAAAACGTAGGCACACTTCGTCAGTGGCTGGAAGACAAAGGCCTCGCCGAAAATACAATTTTTATCTTCATGACCGACAATGGCACAGCAAGAGGAAGAAGGATCTTCAACGCGGGTATGCGCGGCGGTAAAAACAGCGAATACGAAGGCGGTCACCGTGTGCCCTTCTTTTTCTACTGGCCGGCCGCAGGCTTTGACAGCCCCCGCGATATCGACCGGTTGACCGCCCACGTCGACGTACTGCCCACCCTGGTGGAACTTTGCGGGCTTCAACCCATCGATGAAGACTACACAATGGATGGCCGCTCCTTGGCTCCGCTGCTTCAAGACGCTCAGCCCGAATGGCCGGACCGAGTCATGATCACCGACTCGCAGCGCGTCGTCGACCCGATCAAATGGAAAAAGTCGGCGACAATGACGAAGCGCTGGCGCCTGATTAATGGCCAGGAGCTTTTCGATATCGATGCCGATCCCGGACAACAAAGTGATCTTGCCAAGCAATTCCCGGAGGTCGTCGCTGAACTTCGGACTGCCTACGAAGCGTGGTGGAACGATATCTCACCGGCTTTTGAAAGAACCTCGACCATCCATATTGGCAATTCCGCCGAGAATCCTGCCACATTAACAGCCCACGATTGGATCACCGGCGGCAAAAGCCCACCATGGAACCAAAGGAATATCCGCATGACAGGACAAACCGATAGCCGCTATTGGGCCCTCACTGTCGAAGAGGCCGGCACCTACCGGATCGCCCTGCGCCGCTGGCCGCGCGAGTCCGGCTTGAGTTTGCGCGACGCAGCTCCCTCTGGCGATCCAGTCCCCGGCCTAGAGGCCAATCGAGAAACACCGGGTGTTTCCCTTCCCATTGTCGGCGCACAAATCGACATCGCTGGAGTCAGCATGCAGATGGAAATTGCTAAAAATATACCCGAGGCCGTTTTCAAAATCGATCTGCCTGCAGGCGATGCCGAATTGAGGGCCAACTTCAAGCTCGAATCCGGAGGAATTGAGGGGGCCTACTATGCCTACGTGAAGAAGCTCTAAAGCGACTCTACATCACCGAATCGCCCATCGATAGTGCATCTTGGAGAGCATCTCATAGCCGTCCTTCCTCACCCTCACGACATCTTCGATCCGGCAGCCGCCGATCTCCGGGTAATAGAGGCCCGGTTCGACGGTAACGACATGGCCAGCTTTGAGCCTGCCTGCCGTTGGTGAGACGCGCGGTGCTTCATGCACTTCGAGGCCCAGCCCGTGGCCCGTCGAATGAATAAAGCCAACAAATTTATTTCCCCGCCGCTCTGTTTTGTAGCCCCTTGACTCGAAGCAATCATTGGTGATCGCGTGAACCTCGGCACCTTCGACCTTGTCCGTAATTTTTCGAAGGGCCGCCTCCTGAGCCGCTTTGACTGCTGCGACCAGATCGCGCTGCGATTGGCTTGGCCGTCCCTTCAAAAAAGTCCGGGTCATGTCACCATGATAACCGCTTTTTTGTTGCCGAGGGAAGACATCAACGATGATGAGCTCATTTGCTTTCAGCGGCCCATAGCCTACTTCATGCGGGTCACAGGCCTGACGCCCCCCGGCCACAATTGTATTATGCGCGGCGGCACCGCGTGCCAAACATGCTTGATCGACTATCGTGCGCAAGCGCTCGGAAGTCAGGATCTTACCCCCGTAGCGTAGTCTCTTACCTTCGATTGTTGCGTCCCGGAGTACTTGTTCGGCAGTCCGAAGTCCGACGGCCGACGCTGCGTTGGCCTTTCTGATCCAAGCAGCTTCTTGGTCCGACTTTTTTTTCCGCTTCGAGAAAAACGGCTGCTGCACAATATTCAAATTATAACCCGCTCCATAGAGTTGCTCGTAGTAGAGGGCCGGAAAATTCTCCGGTACTTCGATCTTTTTGACCGCAAAGCGCTGCGCAAAAAACTGCATTAGCTCGCCGGGACCGACTCTCTTTTGCTCAAGACCGAGTGTCAGCGCAGCCTCTTTCTGCATCGCTTCCAAGAGCATCACCTCGTCATAATTAGAGCGAGCTTTGACGCGCGAATATTCCAGACGGCTAACCACCGCATAGCACTTCTTTTTGGTAATAATCGACAAATAAGGGTCCGGAACGAAAACACCGGACAGATAGAGTGTGTCGGCGCACTGCTCGGAGGCCGCATAGAGAAAACGTAGTGTTGAGGATTTGCTTTTCATTAGGATGACAGCTGTCTAGTTTTTTAGATCTTCTATGAAGTCCTGTCACGCATCAAACATCCGGCGATCGAAATCCATTTTCTATGCTTGGATTTTGGCTGTATTCTGCCTCCTCGACACGGCCTGCACACCCGAGCAAGCCGCTGTCGGGGATGCACCCGCACTAACCTATTTCCCGATTCAAATCGGGGAACAGGAAATCCAGTTGCAACTTGCACTCACGCAAGCGGAACAACAAAAGGGCCTTATGTTCCGGGACAGCTTGGATGCGGACAAAGGAATGCTCTTTCTCTTCGAACGGCCCGCACGACTGAGTTTTTGGATGCGTAACACCAGAATCCCACTGGACATAGCTTATTTTAATGCCAAGGGCCATCTGCTCGAAATCTATCCCCTGTTCCCCTTCGACGAAACTCCAGTTCCCTCAAGGAGCGACCGGGCACTCATCGCAGTCGAAACGAACCGCGGGTGGTTTACACAAAATAACATTCGACCCGGCGACCAAATTGGGATGGAGGCGCTCATCGAAGCGCTTGCCGCAAGAGGGAAGCAACACGGATTTTTGGACGATTAATGCCAAGCCCATCATCAGAAGAGGCGTCCCGAAAATCGCGAAGCGGCGACCTGATCGTGCCACCGGCGATGCGGCCGAATAAACAGGTCGATAAGCTAAACCGAAAAGGTCCCCCCGGCGGACCTGTCCCTTGGTGGGGTTACCTTTCATTGTTGCTTCTCTCGCTCATCGTCTTTGCCCCGATTTTCAAGAGCGATCTGCTTTGGACGGAGTATGACGGTGTCCCGCGGAGTGGATTCAGTTCCATGGACGAATGGACCGAGGCCTGGACTATGGAATCGATTCGCACGGATGATCCCCTGACCCTTTGCTCCTACTTTTTCGAGCAACAACTCCCTCTGCCACAGCCCCCACTGCACTACGCAATCAACCTCATACTGCACCTACTCGTTGCAGTCATTCTTCTAAAACTGCTTGAAAGTCTAGAGATGCCGGGGGCTTTTGTCGCGGCACTCACTTTCGCGATTCATCCTACCGTCGTGCCAACAATCTTTTGGTCGGGGTATCGCGATATCATCGCCGCAACTGCGGTCGCGCTGGCGGCACTCTACTTCTCAACCCGCAATCGAAACATTCTCGACTTCATTGCCCTACTGGGGCTCTCCGCCGCCGCTTTCGTGATGCATCGCGGCACACTGGTGCTCCCCTTAGTGATGGCACTGATAATCCTTTACCAGCAGCGTAAATTCCAATTCGCCGACTACAATAGACTTCTACCCATCGCCTTTTTGGCCCTCGTGTTCGCACTCATTTTCAAAGTAAGCCCCGAAACGAGGGAACTTGCAGCGGAAGACCGCTTGCTCGAGATCGGTAGCCAAAACGTTTTTTTCTTTATTCAGCAGTCCTTATTTCCCAGTGACCCGGCGCTCTTCCACCCCTTTTCAGAGGCCGATCGATACAGGGTCGGGGCGACCAGCGAAATACTGCCCTTCGCTTTCTTCCTCCCCTTTTATATCCTGATTTTCGTCAATTTACACAAACAGTGGGCCCGCGGATTTCTGCTTGGCCTCACAGCCCTCCTACTCTTTGTACTCCACGGCATCTTTCGGGTTGGCCAATTTATTGATGGGGAACCGGCCAAGGAGGCTCAGGTTCTCTACATGGCTCTGCCTTTCGTAGTTGCTTTGGTTGCCTGCGGGCTCGGATCTATCTTTTACGCGAAGGGGCCCCCTGGCAAATTTCTCTGGAAGATCGTGGTTGGCGTTTTATTACTTGTGCAAATTAGTCTGACAGGTTCGTTCACTCTCGCACTTGGCAACGAGTCGAGACTTTGGCGTGACATGGCTTCACGTTGGCCGAGCTCATGGGAGCCCAAATCAGCCTATTTGGATAGCCTTAAGTTAGAGGACGGCTATGCCTTGCCACCGGAGCGTGTGATCGAACTGCACCTCGAAACCCTAAAGCTCAATCCCGAACTGCACGAAAAGCGGCATGACCTCCTTGACCTCTATTTGGCGGAGCGGCAACCCTCCAATGCGCTCCGCGAGTACCGAAGGCTCCTTCGAGAAACTGAACCAAGCGATCTTTTTCTCGCCGAAGCTGCTGATTTTTTTGACAAAATAGGCCTTAGCTGGGAGGCTAGGAATGCACGCGAGCGTCTTAGCTCAGACCCTTCTACCGGATCACAAAACTGAAACTAATTTAATAATCATGAACGAACAGAAAAAAACCCGCCTCGGCACACTCGCCCTTCATGCAGGACACAGCCCGGACAGTGCTACCGGATCCCGCGCAGTACCTATATACCAGACCACGAGCTACATCTTCAATGATACGGCTCACGCTGCGCGACTATTCGGACTCGAAGAGCTCGGTAACATTTACACTCGGATCATGAATCCAACGACAGATGTACTGGAACAACGCATGGCGGCCCTGGAAGGCGGCTCTGGCGCCCTTGCTCATGCCAGTGGACAAGCGGCCATTACCAGTGCAATTCTCAATATTGCCAATGCGGGCGATAATATCGTCTCCGCCTCTCAACTTTACGGAGGCACCTACACGCTCTTTAAATACACGCTACCTAAATTGGGCATCGAAGTGCGCTTTGCCGATGCGGAAAAACCCGAGACCTTTGAACCGCTGATCGATGACAAGACCCGCGCGGTCTATGGCGACACCGTCGGCAACCCGAAGATGAATATCTTTCCTTTTGACGAAGTTTCGGCAGTTTGTAAAAGGCATGAGCTGCCTCTGATCGTTGACAGTACCGTCGCATCACCAGCCTGCTGCCGGCCTCTTGAGCATGGAGCCAATGTCGTGATTCACAGCTTGACCAAATTCCTCGGAGGCCACGGCACCAGTGTTGGCGGTATCGTTGTCGACGGGGGCAATTTTGATTGGAGCAGCGGCCGCTTTGCCGGATTTACCGAGCCCGATCCGAGCTACCACGGTCTCGTACATTGGGATGCATTCAACGCTTTTGAACCCGCCGGCGGCGCGAATATCGCCTACATTATGAAGATGCGCCTACAACTTCTTCGCGATACCGGTAACTGCATCGCTCCCTTCAATGCACATCAACTCATTCAAGGTATCGAAACTTTGCACCTACGGATGGAGCGCCACTGCAGCAACGCGCTAAAAATCGCCGAGTTCCTGGAGAAGCACGATGCGGTAAGCTGGGTCAACTACCCGGGCTTACCCGACAACCAACACCACGCTGCGGCACAAAAATACTTTGATGCAAAACACCACGGTGCGCTGGTCGGCTTCGGCGTAAAAGGTGGCACTGAGGCAGGAAGCAAGTTCATCGACAGCCTTAAACTTTTCAGCCACCTCGCTAATATCGGCGATGCCAAATCGCTGGCCATTCACCCGGCCACCACAACACACTCACAGTTGGAACCAGACGAGCAGCTTGCCGCCGGAGTGAGCGAGGACTTTGTCCGACTTTCGATTGGACTGGAAGATATCGATGATCTGCTCGAAGACCTCGACCAAGCACTCGCTGCCGAATAGATGCCCACCCGCCATTTCCTGGCTGCTCCCGAATCACTCAGCCAACAAGTAGCGAAATCCCTCTTGGGGATGGACGGGGAAGTGACTTTGCTCGTGACACCAACTGCGGGTGCCGGGCGAAACATCGCAGCTGCTCTCAAGGCTGCCGGTAGGGACGCGCCTCAGACCTGCCAACCCATGCAAGCCCTTTTGCCGGAGCGGGATGACTTGGCCAGCAATGTCGAACAAAGTCTGGCATGGTCGGAGGCAATCGAACAGGCAACCCAAGGTACACGGCACAGCCTATTCTGGAAGCGGGATCCACGAACCCTTGCCGAACGCCTTAAAGCGGGGCGCAATTTCTGCAGGCTCAACAACCGACTCACGGAAGCCGGGCTTTGCCCCACGGCGATCAAACTGCCCACGCAGCTTAAAGGGGGATTCGAAGAAGATCGTTGGTCCGCTATCACCATGCTCCACGAGGACTACCTCAAGAGGCTGGGAACTTGGGGCCTTCAAGACCCGAACCAGCTCCGACTCCGTGAGACCGAGTCCCCAACCCGGCCAATCGAACGGCTCGTTATCGCGGCGGTGCCGGACTTGCCCTCCATTTTTCAAAATTATATCGAGGCACTCGAAGCCACCGGTGCGACAGTCGACCTCTTGATTTGGAACCCGTCTAGTGCAAATGAGGCCAGTTTCGACTCCTTGGGACGCCCCATTCCTGAGATTTGGAATCAGCGTTTTATCGACCTAGCCGAGGAACAATTGCACGTCGCTGCCTCGGCCCGCGATGAGGCCGAAACTGCCCTCACGCACCTACTTGAGAGCCCCTCGGCTCATCTGGTTGTAGTCGACCCCAAGCTTCACACCGCACTCTCGGGAGAAATCCGCTCTCGAGGCTACGAAGCCTACCGACCCGAGGGTCAATCCCTCATCCTCAGTGAAGCCGCCAAACTTGCACTCGGCTGGGACGAATTTCGAAGCAGCAAAGACCTCCGCCAACTGCGACGACTCGTGGAGCTTCCCGCTTTTTGCCGCGCACTCGATACCAAAAATCTGATTTTACAGAGCGATGCCCTCGCCGCCATCGACCACCTACTAGGAAAGACAATCGCCGAAACGCTTGATGCTGCCTGGGCCGCTGCGACCACCCCTCCAGAAAACGCGAACTCACACGAGGCCATCGTACAGAGGAGTGTCCATCGACTGCTCAGCGCGGTTGGGGCATGCCTCCGCAGCTCGGCAATGGAACTTCTCGAGGCCGCCTTCCCCAAAGACATGCGCCCTGAATCTGCCGAACGCCTTCTCGAGCTCGGCCACGAACTCAAACGCTCCCCTGCTCTGAAAAGGCTCAAACACATACCAAGCCAAGTCTTTATCCACGCTATCCTCTCCGAGCAACTACTCAGTCCTGCACCTGAACAATCAATAACCCTCAACGGTTGGCTTGAAGCAGCTTGGCTAGGCCAGGAACCTCTAGTGCTCTGCGGGCTAATCGAGGGTCAAGTTCCGCAAACTTCAGACGGCGACTCCTTTCTACCAGACTCAATCTGCGCGGCCCTCGGAATGAGTTGTAACGCGCAAAGCCTCGCCCGCGACAGCTATTTACTCAGCGCATTGCTCAGCTCGCGCAGCAAGGACAGAATTCATCTTTCCTTCAGCAAATACAATAACGACGGCGAACCAAATCGCCCCTCGCGACTCCTTTTACGTACTTCCTCGGCAGAGCTCCCCCAGCGGATTAAAAAGGTCACTCTTCCCGAGAGCAGCTCGCGCGCACGACCCCGCCGCCAGACTAGTTGGCGGTGGCAACTGCCGGATACAATTACTCCGCTTGAAAAAATCAGCCCGACCCAATTCGAGAAATATCTCTCATGCCCTTTCCGTTTTTGCCTCGATAATATACTTCGACTGGACAGTGGTCCGGAGGCCTCGCACGAGATGAACGCCGCGGTGTTTGGAGAAATGATCCACAGGACACTGGAAAACTTTAGCCGAGCTATCATCCCATCAGGTGAAGAAATGCTCCAGCTTGGCGAGCAGGAGATCCGAAAGCAGGTGCAGCGACTCCTCGAAGAAGAAGCCCTTCGCCTCTTTGGCCCAAAGCCCGCTCCCGCCGTGCGGGTTCAGCTCGCCAACGCCGCCACCCGCTTGCACGCATTCGCGCGCGTGCAAGCGGGATGTTTCGCCGAAGGTTGGTTCATTATTGCCGCCGAGCGAAAACTTGAGGCGGAGGGCAACGACAACCTTCAAGTCGGAACTCTCAAGCTATCGGGAATGATCGATCGCATCGATCAACACGCAGAGACCGGAGCCCCCCGCATTATGGATTACAAGACCTTCAGCTCGCTGAAGAAACCCGCCGAAAAACACATCGGCCCACACTCACACAATTGGTTACCTGAAGCGCAACTCGAACTCCCCTCAGGAAAAACCAAGAATTGGATCAGCCTCCAGTTGCCACTCTACCGTAAAATTCTCGAACACTGGCACCCAAAAGAAACAGGTGCTCACCGTCCCGAAACCGCCTATTTTGTATTACCCTCCGATCCCAGCGAAAGCGGGATCTACATCTTCGATGAGCTCAGCGAAGAAAGTGTCTACGAAGCCGCCCAAGCCTGCGCCGAAATGGTCGCTGCGCGAATTACAAGCGGAGTTTTTTGGCCGCCACAGCCCTTTCGCGGCAGCTGGGACGACCCGCTCGCGCCACTCTTTACCAATGGAGCCCCGAAAAACTGTATTCACCCGGACAGCATTTCCCAACTGAAAGGGGAAACGGCATGAGTCAGCGTCTTTCCTTCGAGCACGAAATGTTGGTCGCCAATGCCGGCAGTGGTAAAACGCATACACTCACCACGCGTATCATCTGCCTCCTACTCGCGGGAGTGAGTGTGGACCGTATTGCAGCGCTCACCTTCACTCGAAAGTCAGCGGGCGAGTTTCTTGATAAGCTCCTTCTGCGCCTCGCCGATGCCGCGACCGATCCAAAGGAGTTGGCTTCCCTCGCCAAGAGTACCAAGCAAGCTAGGCTCTCCGAAGAAGATTGCTGTCGGTTACTCGAACACATTGTCGAACACTTCGGTCGACTCGGGCTGAGCACCATCGATAGTTTTTTCGCCCGGATTGCGCGGCAATTCCCCTT
>OZSS01001039.1_pt1 | contig 13137 bp, 12 predicted proteins | sample 1779911 | NCBI WGS metagenome assembly OZSS01 (sample SAMEA2603589, study PRJEB24840) | metagenome | biome: Water; feature: Photic zone; material: Seawater sample | place: Mediterranean Sea | collected 2013-11-12 | depth 10 m | reverse complement strand
CAAAGATGTAAGGCCTTAAACCTTTTTATAAACGATGTTTATAATGATAAAAAAATATTTAAAGATAAAGTATTACCGTATGAACTAGTTTTTGACTCAAAAAATTATTTAAAACAATGTGAGGGATTTAAACCTAAAAGAAAAATTTGGTCTCATATTTCTGGAATAGATTTAATTCGAAATATTAATGGTGAGTTTCTGGTTTTAGAGGACAACTTACGAGTTCCTTCGGGAGTGTCTTATATGTTAGAGAATAGAATGGTAATGGGAGAGGTTTTCCCAGAACTGTTTACACGCTATAGAGTTTCTTCCATCAATCAGTATTGCAATAGATTATACCATTGTATGTTAGACGCTATTCCTTACAAAAAAAATAATCCAACCATGGTTGTCTTAACTCCTGGAGTCTACAATTCTGCTTATTTTGAACATTCGTTTCTAGCGCAGCAAATGGGAATTGCATTGGTTGAGGGTAAGGATTTATATGTTGAAAATGATAAGGTTTTTGTAAAAACAGTTAAAGGAGGATTGAGGGTAGATTGTATTTATAGAAGAATTGATGATACTTTTTTAGATCCTAAATCTTTCTACAAAGAGTCTCTTTTGGGAGTTGCTGGATTATATAAATCTTATAGGAAAGGAAATGTCGGCCTTATTAATGCCCCTGGAAGTGGAGTTGCTGATGATAAAGTTATTTATTCTTATGTTCCAAAAATAATTAAATACTATTTAGACGAAGATCCTAAGCTTAATCAAGTAGAGACATACCTTTGTAATGAGAAAAAACAAAGAGACTATGTCATATCAAATTTATCAAAAATGATTGTTAAACCTGCAGATGGGTCGGGGGGTTATGGAATTTTAGTGGGACCCAAAGCTACAAAATCAGAGCGAGACTCTTACGCGAGAAAGATAGTACATAGTCCTAGAAATTATATTGCTCAACCTTTGGAAATTTTATCAACCACACCCACACTTCAAGGAAATTCCATTGAACCAAGACACCAAGATCTAAGACCATTCATATTATCTGGTAAAGAGACTTATGTAACTATGGGGGGTTTAACAAGGGTTGCTTTAAAAAAAGGAAGCACCATAGTGAATAGTTCTCAAGGTGGAGGTTCTAAAGATACTATGGTCGTTGAGGATTAGTAATCTTAAATTTTATTTAGGAATCAACACTCTGTTAGTCAAGTGAATAACACCTTTAGAGAACCTAATATTAGACTCTACAACTTCAGCACCATTCACATATAAAATCCCATTAGTTTTTTTAATTTCTAAATCTAAACCATTAATTGATTTTGTGTTGATTGTATCTTCAACGTTTTCAGTGCTGAATTCGCCTTCAACAAAATGAAAATTAATTAAGTTTTGAAGTTGATCTTTATTTTTTTCTTTTAGATATCCATAGTAAGTTTTTGCACTTAAAGCAGCAAAGGCATCATCTAAAGGAGCAAATAATGTCAGATTTTCATAATCTAATAAATTATTTGAAAGCTCAGAAGCAATAACAAGTTCATTTAATTTTTGTAATCTTTGATTCTCAGATATTGAGTCAACAATATTTCTTTCGCTGGCATGTAAAAAAGAGAATATAAATAATAAAGATATTGAAAAAATTTTGGTCATGATGATTGATTTACGATGATTGTTTCATTTAGATTTTTCACATCAAACAAATCCTCATCACCGTTAGTCCATTTAACTTTAAATTTAAATTCAGTTTCATTTTCTCTTATCCCATAGTGAGCTACTGGCTCCATTTGACAAAGATAACCAGATCCAGCATCAATCGTTTTAGAGTGCTCTCTTTTATTTGTTATTAGCGTAACTGTTGCACCTCTTGCGGGTGCCCCATGCATATTTAAAGGTCTTATCCTCAAATAAGAAGTTTTTTCTTCTGAATTAAATTTAAATAATGAGAGTGGTTGTAAACCTGACTCACCATGTGAAATAAGAAGCTCAAGAACACCGTCATTATCTATATCTGCTACCGCAGCGCCAGTTCCAAGTCCTTCCGGCTCTAAAGCATTGTTAAGTTTTATTTCTTGAAAAACACCATTTTCAACTATTTTGAATAATTTATTTGGTTCACCGATATTATTTAAAAATACTTCATCGTAACCATCATTATCGAAATCTGCAGAAATCACTGTTCTTATTCTTGAAGGTTCATCAAAAGAGGGAACAGCTATATCTTTAAATTTGTATTCATCATAAACATAAGCTCTGTGATAACCGCCCCAATTACCATTGAGTATATCAAGTCTACCTCTGTACAAGATATCAGATAATGCTGTGCCTCGACCGTTTTGATAGATATCTCTCACATTCATTTGACCTGCCACATCCAAGAATTTTCCTTCTTTATTAAAATATAAAAAATTTGGACCTCTTTCATTGGCTGCAAAAATATCCATTTGATCAGATATTATATGCCCAGCAACTACAGCTCTCCCACCTGTTATTTCATCTAACTTAAGGCTTTCAGCTAAGTCTACCACTCTATCTTCTATATATTCATAAAAACGAGTAGGACCTCCATAGTTAGCAACATAAATTCCGTAGTTACCTTTGCCTTCTCTGTCTACACAAACAACTGATCGACCAGCAGTTAAGTTTAATTCATCTTGATTAATGTCTTTTTCAAACAAGTCCTCAATATTTTTATCTACAAGTTTTAGTAATCTATCAGAGTACATCTTTTGGCCACTGTAGGTGTCAGTGTTCAAAAAATATATTTCTTCGTGACCGTCTTTATCGATATCACATGCAGCGACTCCTATAGTGGACCTGTTGAAGTCACTAAAAATATTTTCTTTAATTTTATTTTTAAGACTGTTTCCATCATAACCTAGAGCGAGATTTTCATATCCAAAACCTGTAACTATAAACTCATCTGACCCATCATTATCAAAATCAGTAACTGCAACACCGTAGCTCAATCTTGGTTTTTGGTCAGGAAGGAGATTGCTTATATCTTTAAAAAAACTTTTTTCAGCAAATGATGACATAGAATAAAAAACAAAAAGTACGAAGTATGTAAATTTAGCAAGTTTCATACATCTATTACTCAATATCCTATGATCTAGATTTCAATCACATGTGTAATTATGAAATATGCAACCTGCTCTTTTTTCTTTTAAATTTAACAAATATCTTGCACTAATTATTGTTCCATTATTTATCTCAATTATTTCTAGCGCATTAAACGCTAATGAAAATACAATCAAAAATGAAGAATATTACTATGAAACACTAAGAAGTAATTGGGGAGATATGTTTCCAGACGGTAATAGAAATGCTGCGGGACCAAAGTTTTTTAAGTATCTAATTGATCAAGACCTCGATTTTAATGATTTTGTTGAATTTAATAAGCGATATTGCCCAGTATCTGGCTCGCTCATTCGCCCAGGGTCTGCTCCAGACTTTATCAGTTTGCTTGATGAGTCAACTAATAATAAAACTTGTGGGTATATGTATAGCTGCTGTTGGCCATGTACTTGTGACTCAATGAAATATGCAAAGGCCATGAATATCTCTCATAAATTTAAAGGTGTGGAAGAGCAATTTACTGTTATGACAATTGATAATCCCTGCGGTAAAGAGGAATTTCCTTTAGAAGTAAATCGAGATTATTTTTGCAATGGCGAAGAAATGAATATGGATCAAGTGTTTGCAGTTGATGGAAAAATGGTTATTGGTTTTTTACATAACCCCACCAGTTGCATCAGTAGCGATCTTTTAGCTATAAATAACCATCCTGTTGTTGGCGAACAATGTAATGTTAGAAATACTACCAAAGAAGAGGAATTAATTTCTGGAATGGGTGATATTTTTATAAAGCTATCCAAATAAACGAATCATAATAATTAATTTTTTAAAGCATAGTCACCGTAGATAATAGTATTACTGGTTTTTAATCTATATTTTTTTATAACTCTAACTGACTTATACTTTTTTCTTAGTTTCCTCAATTCAATAGATGCCTCTTTTCTATATTTTTTATTTTTCCACCAAGATGAATTACCGATCTCTAGGGTAATTATTTTAATCATTTAAAAATAATAAAGATTAAGAAAATATATCTTGATGTTTTTGAGATACTCACTAGAAGTAAAAAAGTAAAAAAATTTATTTTTAATATCCCTGCTATTACTGTAAGAGGATCTCCAATTATTGGGACCCAAGCCAATAATAAAGACCAAATACCATATTTTTTGAAATACATTTCACTTTTTGCAATTTGTTTCTCATTTACTGGAAACCATTTCTTATCCTTAAATATTAATATTTTTTTTCCCAAATACCAATTAACTGATGAACCAAAAATATTCCCAAAACTTGCAACTACCAAAAGTAAATATTTATCAAATGAGTCTGTTAATAGCATTGTTGATAATACTAACTCAGAAGAGAGTGGAAGTATTGTAGCTGCTAAAAAACTAATTATTAATAGTTGGAAATATGAAATTAGTATTATCACATCATTAATATTTAAATATAAGTTTCAGCCTTTAAAATATCTAATATTAACATAAAGGTAAAATAACCTGCATTTATAAATACTATAAAACTAAACATATAAACAATTTCTTTAGATACATTTTCACTTACAAAATTTGGAAAGAAATATTTCCCAAGAATAAAGCTTATTTCAGAATATATCACTGTTATTACAGCGGCAATGAAAAGAACGTAAGTAAATTTTCCGAAGAAATTTACAACTAACAAACTTGATAAAGTAATTAATAATAAAAAAAGTGAAGAATAGATTGATAAATTCGAAATAGTTAATTTTTTCTTGTAAATTTTTCTCGTCAAGAGTAGTAAGAAAAAAATAATTGTTAAAATAGAAGAAACTAAAAAAATCTTTGCATTATATAAAGAGTCTGAAAAAAAAATGTCCAAAAAATTATTTTTTTCTAATTTTTCTTATGGTCATAACGGAAAGATACAAAACAAAGAAAATTAAAGCGAAAGCTCCAATTAAAAATATCCACTTCATCTCTCAATTATACTAATTTTATTTTAAGTTGGAAGTTATGATCTCAAAACCTTAAGGTTTTTATTAGCAACCGCTAACCCGTATTTATCTTTAGTAAAAATTAATTTATCTGGAATATTCTCACCAATATCTAATATTACCTCTGACAGAGGGTTTAAAACCTCATCTTGTAATAATCTTTTTAAAGGTCTTGCACCGAACAAAGGATCAAATCCCTTTTCTTTGAGATAGTCAAAGGCTTCATCAGTAAAACCGATAGATATTCCTTTAGAAGAAATTCTTTTTTCAATTAATTGAATTTGATTATTTAAAATCGAACTTATATTTTTTTTTGTTAATTTGTTAAATAGAATTATGTCATCAATTCTATTCAAAAATTCTAATCGAAAATGATTTTTAAGCTCTTCGAGTGCTAAATTTTTCTTAGTCGTATAGTCAAAGTTATCATCAATAGGTATTTGTGAACCAATATTGGAGGTCATAATAATAAGTGTATTTTTAAAATTTACTATTTTTCCTTTTGAGTCAGTTAATCTACCATCATCAAGTATTTGTAATAAAATATTAAATACATCGGGGTGTGCTTTTTCAATTTCATCAAATAAGATTACTTGATAAGGACGCCTTCTCACAGAGTCTGTAAGTTTTCCACCATCATCGTAACCAACATAACCTGGAGGAGAACCTATTAACTTACTTACAGAGTGTTTTTCCATATATTCAGACATATCGAGCCTTAGCATTTGTTTTTCGTTATCAAAAACGTATTCAGCTAAAGCTTTAGATAATTCCGTCTTTCCAACACCAGTTGGACCTAAAAAAAGAAAGGAACCAAGTGGTTTATCTGGATCTTGAAGACCTGCTTTTGAAATCTTAATAGCTTTGGAGACTTTCTCAATGGCATCTTGTTGACCGATTACCCTTTTTTCTAAAAGTTTTTCAATATTTATTAACTTATCTTTTTCTCCTCCAATAAGTTTTTCTAAGGGAATACCTGTCCATTTGGACACTACACTTGCAATATCTTCTGCATTAATTACTTCATTTATAATAGTAGCCTGCTCTTTTTGATTTAACTCCTCATATTCTTTTTCAAGGCTTGGAAGTAAGCCATACATAAGTTCACTTGCTTTTGTCAAATCCCCAGTTCTTTGAGCACTCTCAAGGTCTTCTTTTGCTTGATCAATTCTTTCATTAAGATTTCTTTTTGTATCTAAAATCTTTTTTTCTGATTCCCAAGTACTATTAAGGACATTTAGTTTTTCTTGTATGTTTGATATTTGAGTATCAATTTGCTCATTTTTTTTATCATCTTTATCATTTTCTTTAGAGAGTACGTTTTTTTCCATTTGAAGCTTGATAAGATCTCGGTCTAATTGATCAATTTCTTCAGGTTTACTATCAATTTCCATCTTAACCTTACTAGCTGCTTCATCCATTAAATCAATTGCTTTATCAGGAAGAAAACGGTCAGTGATGTATCGATCAGATAATTGAACTGATGATAAAATAGCCTCATCACTAATTCTAATTCCGTGATGAATTTCATATTTTTCTTTCAAACCTCTTAAAATAGCAACAGCATCGGTAGAAGAGGGCTCGTTAACAAACACCGGTTGAAAACGCCTTGTCAAAGCTGCATCTTTCTCAAAGTATTTCTTGTATTCATCGAGTGTTGTGGCTCCAACACAATGTAATTCACCTCTAGCTAATGCCGGTTTTAACATATTAGAAGCATCCATTGCACCGTCTGTCTTTCCAGCACCAACAAGTGTATGAATTTCATCAATAAATAAAATAATTGAACCATTGTGTTTATGAATTTCCTTTAAAACGTTTTGAAGTCTCTCTTCAAATTCTCCACGATATTTTGCTCCAGCAAGCAACAAACCAAGGTCAAGTATACGAATAACTTTATTCTCTAATGATCGTGGAACGTCTTTGTTCACTATTCTTTGAGCTAAACCCTCTATCAAGGCAGTTTTACCTACACCTGGGTCTCCAATTAGTATTGGATTATTTTTAGTTCTTCTTGATAAAACCTGAATGGTTCTTCGAATTTCTTCATCTCTTCCAATAACAGGATCTAATTCTCTATTTTGTGCTTTTTGAGTAACGTTAATAGTATACTTTTCTAATGCATTAAAATTATCATCAGAGTTCTCACTGTCAGATTTTCCATCTTTTCTAAATTCTTCTATTTTAGATTTTACAGATGAGTGACTCAGACCATTTTTTTTTAATATACTTTCAATTTGATCATCTGATTTAATACAACTCAAAAATAAAGTATCAATTGATACAAAACTATCTTGATTTGTTTTTGCTATTTTTTCAGCACTTTCAAATAATATTAATAATTTAGGATCAGCATAAATTTGGCTTGAAGTTGAACCGTTTACTGGCTCTTTTAAAAGTAATTCAGAAATATCTTTTTTAATATTATCAATATTAATTTTCTCAAAAATTTTAATTATTATTTCATGATTAGAATTTAATAACTCACTTATAATGTGAATAGGTGCAATCTTTTGATGTTTTTTACCTAATGCCAAATTTTGTGCAGAATTAATAATTTTTTTTGAACTATTAGTGTATTTTTCAAAATTCATCATATAATTTATTTGGTTATAATTTATGAAGAAACAAGACCTTAAAAGAAAAAATATTGAACAACTAAAAAAAGACAAATTAGCCCAGAAATTAAGAGAAAATTTAAAAAAAAGAAAAAAATTAAAAAAATAAATTTATGCAAACTGTAGTCATACAAGGTCCTTCTACCTTAAAAGGACAGATCAATATCTCAGGCTCCAAGAATGCCTCGTTACCAATTATGATATCTACTTTGTTGTCCAAGGGTAATTGTTTAATTAACAACATACCTAATCTCAGGGATACAAGATTTTTAGTTTCAATTCTAAAAGATTTAGGTTGTCGTGTTGACTTTCAAAAAAATACATTTGTTGTTAAGAGTTCTGCAATTAAAAAAAAATCTGCTGATTATGAATATGTTCGTCAAATGAGAGCTTCTATTGTTATTTTAGGACCTGCAATTACAAGATATAAAAAATTTAAAATTGCACTTCCAGGTGGTTGTTCAATTGGCACCAGAGGAATTGATTTACACTTAGATGCTTTAAAGAAAATGGGCATTAAAATCTCAATTAAAAATGGCTATGTAATGGCAGAGAGAAAAAAAGATAAACTAACCTCAATCAATCACAAATTTCCAAAAATTAGTGTTGGGGCTACTCAAAATATCCTAATGGCAGCTACTTTAGCAAATGGTATTAGTAAACTAAAAAATTGTGCCATCGAGCCTGAAGTAATTGATCTAATTAATTTTCTGAACAAATGTGGAGCAAAAATAAAATTAAAAAGCAGAACAATTACCATTAAGGGCGTTGAAGAATTGAACCTTAAAGATTATAAAGTCATTCCTGACAGGATTGAGGCAGGTTCCTATATATTAGCTACCATGGCAACGAAAGGGAGGCTAATATTAAATAACTTTAATCCTGAGGACTTATCTTTCCCTTTAAAAATTTATCAAGACATGGGGCTGAAAATAAAAAAGATATCTAAATCCTCTTATGAATTTAATTGCAAAAGGCTTAAACCAATAAAAAAAATTTCTACTAAAGAATTTCCTGGATATCCTACAGACTTACAAGCCCAACTTATAGCTACACAACTTAAGTCTGCCCTTAAATCAAAAGTAGTTGAAAATATATTTGAGAATAGATTCATTCATATCCCCGAACTTAGAAGATTTGGAGCTAATTTATCAATTATTGGAAAAACAGTGACTATACATAAAACACTGAATTTGTTTGGTGCTGAGGTGATGGCAACTGATATAAGGGCTAGTTTCTCTCTTATAATAGCTGCAATGATGTCCAAAGGCACAACTATAATAAATAGAATTTACCACTTAGACAGAGGATATGAAGATTTTGATTTAAAATTAAAAAAATGTGGCGTAAACATATCTAGAAAAAAATGAACAATCAAAATTTAACTATTGCTTGTCCCAAGGGAAGACTAGAGGAAAAGGTTGTAAAATATCTCTCTGAAAGAGGTTTAATTATAGAACAAGCCTTTTTTAATGAAAGTGTAAGGAAATTAACTTTTGATACAAATTTCAAAGAGATAAAAGTCATTAAGTTAAAACCCTCAGATATTCGATCTTATATTATGTTAGGGGCAGCAGATATTGGATTTGTTGGATACGATGACATTTTAGAAAATAGTTCACAAAATATTGTTCTATTAAAAAAAACTAATATAGGAAAGTGCAGAATTTCCATAGCATCAGATAAAAAAGAAATTAATTTTTCAGAGAAGAAAATATTCAAAGTTGCAACAAAATTTCAAAATATCTCTGAAAACTACTTTAGAGATTTAAATATACAAACTGAAACAATAAAATTAAATGGCTCCATAGAGCTTGCAGTAAAATATGGAATTGCTGATTTTATTTTAGATCTTGTACAATCCGGAAAGACTCTGAAAGACAATCAACTTCATGAAAATGTAATCATTAATAATGATATCTCAACTGTCATCATAAGCAGTTACTTTGCCTATGATTTAAAGAAAAAATTTATAAAAAAACTACTAACAAAAGGTTTATAATGAGAATTGTTAGTAAAAAATGGATTTTTGATAATCTCAGCTCATCTTCAAATGTAAATACAACAGTCAGTGATACTGTCAAAAATATCATTAAGGATATAAAAAAAAATAAAGATGAAGCTTTATTAAAGTATGTCAGAAAGTTTGAAAATAAAAAGGCAACTTTACATAACTTAGAAATAAGCCAAAAAACTCTAAAGGAAGCTTATAATTCTTTATCAAATGATAGTAAAAAAGCACTCCAATTAGCTTATAAAAGAATTCACTATTATCACTCAAAACAAAAAAAATTATCATATTCCTTTAGAGATCAAATCGACTCAAAATTTTATATTCAATGGAATCCAATTGAAAACGTTGGCTTATACATTCCTGGTGGACTAGCGTCTTATCCCTCAACTGTTTTAATGACAGCTATTCCTGCGAAAATAGCCAAGGTTCCAAACATAATGATTTGTGTTCCCTCTCAAAATGGTGAAACATCAAAACTAACTTTAGCAGCTGCTTATCTATGCGGAGTAAATAAAGTTTACAATGTTGGTGGAGCTCAGGCGATTGCAGCGTTTGCTTTTGGCACTAAGTTAATAAAAAAAGCTGATAAAGTATTTGGTCCAGGAAACCAATATGTGGCTGAAGCAAAAAAACAATTATTTGGATTTATTGGAATAGATTTACCAGCAGGACCATCGGAAGTTTTAGTAATAGCAAATAATAAATCAAATCCCTCGTGGATAGCTTATGATGTTCTTGCGCAAGGCGAACATGATCCTAATGCAAAAACTTTTGTAATCGCTAAAAATAAAAACATTTTACTTAAAGTAAAAAATGAACTTCAAAGAATAATGAAAGAGACAAAATTAAAAAATGTTGATCGATCTATTAAAAATAACTGTTACTTAATTTTAGCTAAGAGTCAAAAAGAAATATTTGAAATTACAAATTTTATTGCCCCAGAACACCTCCACATCCATGAAAAATTTAATAAAAATATATTAAAAAATATTATAAATGCCGGATCTGTTTTTTTGGGAGAAAAATCTCCTGTAGCTTTAGGAGATTACACTATGGGTACTAACCATGTATTGCCTACAGATCAAACTGCAAAATTTTCATCAGGTTTAGGAGTTGAAGATTATACAAAAAAAACAGTTTTTATTAAGCCTGGAAATAAAACTCTAAAGAAAATTGCAAAGCCAACAATCAATCTTGCTAGACAAGAGGGTTTAGAGGCACACGCTTTATCAGTTGAAATTAGAAAGATCAAAACATAAGATACATCGATATGTCCAAAGAAGATGCAATAGAATTTCAAGGTGTAGTTTCAGAGCTACTTCCAAATGCTATGTTTAAAGTTAAGCTAGATAATGACCATGAAGTCATAGCTCATACGTCTGGGAAAATGAGAAAGAATAGGATTAGAGTGCTCGCAGGAGACCGAGTAACAGTTGAAATGACACCATATGATTTAACTAAGGGCAGAATAACATTTAGGTCAAAGAACTAATGAATAATTTTTTAAAAGGAGTAATACCATGGCTACAAAACTTATTGTTACAAACTACAAAAATTTCAAGTGTGGAGTTAAACTAAATGAAGGGGAATTGGTTAACATTCGCTTTCAACCCAACGAAGATGTTCAAATCGGGGATATATATAAAGTAAAAATCTCAGAAATTTTACCCAACGATAGTGGAGCTTTTGTCTCTTATGGCAGCGGAGACCAGAGAGGTTTTTTTAAAAGAATAAATTTTCCCAATGGAGATAAAGCACATGAAGGACAATCATTATTACTTCAAGTTAGAAGTATAGGTTCCAAAGATAAAGTTCATCTTTTCACAAACAACGTAATACTAACTGGAAAATTTATTAATTTATTACCTTATGGTGATGAGATTATTTTAAGCAGAAGAACCAGAAAAAACTTAGATACAAATCAACAAGATAAGATTATGGATGCTTTAAGTGAGTCTGAAGTGGGACTAATAGCTCGACACAATCTCATTCCAGAAAATATTGAAATAGCTCAATCAGAGTTGAATGATTTGAATAATCAATGGAAAGAAATTGAGTTAAATGCAAAAGAATTAAGCGAAGAGGGCCTTGTTTTTCAAAATACCTATTTTGATCAAAACTTTGTTTGTGATTACTCAGACAAAAATACCGACCAAATTATTTTTAGTGATAATGATCGATTTGAGAGAGTCAAAAACTGGGATGAAAAGTTAGATTCAACTTTTGCGAATTTATGTGAAGAAATGTCAAATGAACAAATTGAAGAAGTTTTTAATTTGGGAGAAAAAATTGATTATTTGATTGGCCAAAACTACGATTTACCAAGTGGAGGAAATATCATGATTGGTAAAACAGATGCACTTACTGCAATTGATGTAAATACTGGTTCTGCAAAAAGATTTGATACTAACAGAGAGGCAATTCAATTAATTTCTAAGCTCATCAAATTAAAAAATATATCTGGAAAAGTTGTAATCGACCCTGTTGCAAGTGACCAAAATACACTAAGAAAACTTGTGGGCATGTTGAAAAATGAATTTAGAGATGATTTGAGCATAACTAATGTTTATGGCTACACAAGAGGTGGACTGTTAGAATTAAGTAGATCTAGAAACGATCGTTCAATAGATGAATTAAACCTTCAATAACTCTAAAAAGTGGTGGCCAGAGACGGAATCGAACCACCGACACAAGGATTTTCAGTCCCTGTATCGAAAAACCCTCAAAAATTATATCCTTAAAGGGATAGAATTTTCATAGAGCGAGCCTTGTTTTTCTAACAGTCAACAACTTTCTGTTCAAAGATAATATGTTATATAGAATTGCTTTTTACATTTTTTGGAATAAGTTTTTAATATGAAATATATTAAAGACACATCAATTATATTTTTAGTTGTATTTTTCTTTGCTTCAACTTTGTTTGGAATCCATATGTTATGATAAAAATTTATTTTGTTGAATCGTCTGGAGAAAAATATATCTATAATTTTTACCTACAGGTATTTTTTTACCATCAATTAGCAAAGAATTATTTGTAAATGAGTCTATATGATTAAGCCCAGCTATGTACGAACGGTGAACTCGAATAAACGTTTTTTTTGGGAGTTGTACCTCCATATTTTTCATTGTCTGCAAAGTAACATATCGCTTGTCCGCTGCAAATATTTTCACATAATCTGCAAAAGCCTCTACATATTTGATGTCTTTTAGGTACACCTTATTTTGCTGATGATTGGCTTTTACGTATAAAAAATCATTTTGTCCCCTATTGACATTATTTTGATCTGGTGCCTTAAGTTGATTCATTGCTTTATTGACAGCTTTTTCAAAACGATCTATAGAAAAAGAGGAAGAATTTGGTGATATGTTGTTCAGCTTAGTAAATATTGCAAGATGGGAAGGAATAAATCCTGACGATGCGCTTGAAAATGCAAACAAAAAATTTCGAAATCGATTTGAATTCATCGAAGCAAAAG
>OZSS01001038.1_pt1 | contig 13141 bp, 11 predicted proteins | sample 1779911 | NCBI WGS metagenome assembly OZSS01 (sample SAMEA2603589, study PRJEB24840) | metagenome | biome: Water; feature: Photic zone; material: Seawater sample | place: Mediterranean Sea | collected 2013-11-12 | depth 10 m | reverse complement strand
TAATAGTAAAGTTGCATGTGAAACTCTTGTAACTACTGATCAGGTTATACTTTCTGGTGAAGTATCAAGTGAGACCTATGTAGATGTGCAAGAGACTGCAAGAGACATTATAAAAGATATTGGATATAATAACGACCAGTACAAGTTTTCTGGAGAGTCATGTGCAGTTATGTCATTAATTCATGAACAATCAGAGGATATTTTAAAAGGAGTTGAAAGAAGCGTAAGAGAAGAACAAGGAGCTGGTGATCAAGGTATAATGTTTGGCTACGCTTGTAATGAAACTGAAAACTCAATACCTCTAACTTTGGACATTGCAAATAGACTTTTACTCGAGCTATCAAAACTTAGAAAATCAAAAGAAATTCCATATTTAAGACCAGACTCAAAATCCCAGGTAACTATTGAGTATGACGACAATGATAACCCTCTAAGCATAAATACAATTGTTATTTCAACTCAACATGATGAATTCGATAGTAATGATGAGAAAATGTTAAATAAAATAAGAAAAGATATTGTTGAAATTCTTATTCCAATTGTAAAAGATACTTATGAACCTGAAATTCAAAAATTATTTAATGATAATATTAATTTCTACGTTAATCCTACAGGAAAGTTTATTATTGGAGGTCCTCATGGCGATACTGGACTAACTGGTAGAAAAATTATAATTGATACATATGGAGGTAGAGGAGCTCACGGAGGAGGTTCTTTTAGTGGAAAAGAAAGAAGTTGGAAGTGAAAAAATGGCAAAAATTGCTAAAAATATTGCAGATGGTGCAATGGCATTTTTAAAGGCTGAATATAAAATATTATCAGTTTTTGTTATTATTACTGCTGTATTACTGGCATTTAAAGGTATTAATGAAGGAAGTAGCTGGCTGGTTGCAGTATCTTTTGTCGTAGGCTCATTATGTTCTGGTCTTGCTGGTTTTATTGGTATGAAAGTTGCAACAAAGGCTAATGTAAGGACTACTAATGCTGCTCAAGATTCCCTTGGAAAAGCACTTGAAATTGCATTTTCTGGTGGTTCTGTAATGGGAATGGGTGTAGTTGGTTTAGGTGTCTTAGGAGTTGGTTCTCTGTTTATAATTTACAGGCCAATGTTTACCGACATAAATACTGTAATACAAGTTTTATCTGGATTCTCCCTTGGTGCCTCATCTATTGCATTATTTGCTAGAGTCGGTGGAGGAATATATACTAAAGCTGCAGATGTTGGTGCTGACCTAGTAGGAAAAGTTGAAGCTGGAATCCCTGAAGATCATCCTTTGAATCCTGCAACTATTGCAGATAATGTAGGAGATAATGTTGGGGATGTTGCTGGAATGGGAGCAGACTTATTTGAGTCGTTTGTTGGATCAATTATAGGAGCAATGGTATTAGGTGCTGCCTTTGTTGGTTTAAGCGAATTTTCTGGAATTGAAATTAATGCAGTATTACTTCCATTATTTATTGCTGCATCTGGTATCATTATGTCAATTATTGGTACTTTCTTCGTTAAAGTAAAAGAAGGAGGAGATCCTCACAAGGCCTTAAATATGGGTGAGTTTATTTCTGCTGGATTAATGATTGGTGTAACATGGTTCCTGATACAATATTTACTTCCAGATTCATGGGTTTTTAACGGTATTGAATACACTTCAGTGGGAGTTTTTGTTGCCACAATTAGTGGTTTGCTAGCAGGTCTTGCGGTTGGTAAAGTAACAGAATACTATACTGCAACTGGGAAAAAACCAGTTCTATCAATTGTTGATCAATCAGAAACTGGACCTGCAACTACTATAATTGCTGGTTTAGGTGTCGGAATGATTTCCACTGCCCTTCCAATAATCTTTATATGTGCTGCAATATTATTTTCATATGAATTTGCAGGCCTTTATGGAATAGCGATTGCTGCTGTTGGTATGCTTGCTAATACTGGTATTCAGTTAGCAGTTGACGCCTATGGACCTATTTCTGATAATGCTGGAGGTATTGCAGAAATGGCAGAGTTAGATCCTAAAGTAAGGGAGAGAACAGATAAGCTTGATGCAGTTGGAAATACAACTGCAGCAATAGGTAAAGGTTTTGCCATTGCATCAGCTGCTCTAACAGCTCTAGCTTTATTTGCAGCATTTATGCAAACTGCAGAAATTACTGCTATAGATATTTCAAAACCTATCGTAATGGCAGGACTTCTTCTTGGTGCTATGCTACCATTTGTTTTTTCAGCTCTCTCAATGAAGGCAGTTGGTAAAGCAGCAATGAGTATGATTGAAGAAGTAAGAAGACAGTTTAAAGACTTACCAAAATTAAAAGCTGCACTTGATATAATGAGAAAGTATGATTCAGATCTGTCAAAGGCGTCTAAAGAAGACTTAAAGATCTTTAATGATGCTGACGGTGTAGCAGAGTATAGCAAATGTGTTGAAATTTCTACTCAGGCTGCATTAAGAGAAATGGTTCTTCCAGGCCTAATGGCTTTATCAGTTCCAGTGATAATTGGATTTGCAGGTGGTGCAGAAATGCTTGGTGGTCTTTTAGCTGGGGTTACGTCTTGTGGTGTTTTAATGGCAATTTTTCAATCAAATGCTGGTGGTGCATGGGATAATGCAAAAAAGATGATTGAGGAAGATGGAAGAAAAGGCACTGAAGCTCACAAAGCGGCAGTTGTTGGTGATACCGTTGGTGATCCTTTTAAAGATACTTCTGGGCCATCATTAAACATTCTTCTTAAATTAATAGCTGTAGTTGCTCTAGTTATAGCACCACTCCTAGTTGGTTAAACATATAGAACTTTTTTTACTGCCTTAATTACTTCCTCACTATTTGGAAGCCACTCTTCTAATAAAACTGGTGAGTAAGGAGTTGGAGTATCTGCATTATTAACTTTTTCAACTGGCGCATCTAAAAAATCAAAAATTTCATTTTGAACTTTGTGAGATATGTCTGTTGAAATATTTCCAAAAGGCCATGCTTCTTCTAGAATTACAAGTCGATTAGTTTTCTTAACTGACTCTAAAACTGTATCATAATCGATTGGTCTTAGTGTTCTTAGATCAATAACTTCACATTCAATTCCTTCTTTTTCAAGTTTATCAGCAGCTTTAAATGCCTCTTTTATTATTTTTCCAAATGATACTACTGTCACATCTTTACCTTTTCTTTTTATGTCAGCAACACCTATTGGAAGTGTATATTCTCCCTCAGGAATTTCTCCTTTATCACCATACATTTGTTCTGATTCCATAAAAATAACTGGATCATCATCTCTAATTGCAGATTTCAATAGACCTTTTGCATCATAAGGATTTGATGGTACAATTACTTTTAAGCCAGGACAGTTTGCAAACCAGCTTTCAAAAGCTTGAGAATGAGTCGCTCCAAGCTGACCTGCAGAGGCAGTTGGACCTCTAAATACAATTGGACATGGAAATTGACCTCCAGACATCTGCCTGATCTTTGCAGCATTGTTAATTATCTGATCAATCCCAACTAAGGAAAAATTAAATGTCATAAATTCAATAATAGGCCTAGCTCCAACCATTGTAGAACCAACACCAACTCCTGAAAATCCTGCTTCAGATATTGGTGTATCTATTACTCTTAGTTCTCCGAATTCATCAAGCATTCCCTTTGAAGCTTTGTATGCACCATTATATTCTGCTACTTCTTCTCCCATCAAGTATACTCTTTCGTCTCTTCTCATTTCTTCCGACATAGCCTCGCATATTGCTTCTCTAAACTGAACAGTTTTCATATAGAATAATTTTATGCGAATTTAATGATAAAAAAAATATTTCCTATAGTGCTCTAATAAGATTTAAATTTAATTTAATTAATTTGTGTCATTATAATTATGCATGGAATTAGTAGAGCTAAAAATTCAAGGAATTTCTTACAGTGATAATACCTCAGGTGCATTTGCCCTTATACTTCAAGAGACAAACGGTTCCAGAAAATTACCAATAGTAATAGGAGGCTTTGAAGCTCAAGCGATTGCAATTGGTCTAGAAAAAAAAATAAAAACATCAAGGCCACTTACTCATGAACTTTTTAAGAGTTTTGCTGAAAAATTTAGGATCAAATTCAATCATATAATTATTAGCAAACTTAAAGATGGAGTATTTTTTTCAAATATTGTTTGTGAAAATAATGATGATGTAATTAAAATTGACTCTAGAACATCTGATGCAATTGCATTATCAATAAGATTTAATGCACCAATTTTTGTAAAAAAAGATATTTTGGATGAAGCTGGATTTGATGATGATGAGAAATATTCTGAAGAAATTAATTTTACCGATAATAATTTCTTTAAAGATGAAAATTCAAATAAAAGCAATATAAAGTCTAAAGACATAAAAAAAATTTCAACTAATAATATCAAAAAAATGCTTGAAAATAGTTTACAAAATGAAGACTATGAAATGGCGGCAAAACTTAGAGATGAACTTAATTCGAGAAAAAGTATAAAATGAAACAATACCTTGATTTACTTAAACATATAAAAGATAATGGAGTCGAGAAGAAGGATAGAACAGGAACTGGAACAATAAGTGTTTTCGGACATCAAATGAGATTTAATCTTCAAGATGGATTTCCACTGGTTACTACAAAGAAATTACATTTAAGGTCAATCATACATGAATTAATTTGGTTTATTAATGGTGATACAAATATTAAATATTTGAAGGACAACGGTGTAACCATTTGGGATGAATGGGCAGATAAAAATGGTAATCTTGGCCCTATATATGGGTACCAATGGAGGAATTGGAATAGCGATGGAATTGATCAACTTAATAATGTCATAAAATCCTTAAAAAAAAACCCCTCAAGCAGAAGAATGATTGTAACTGCATGGAACCCTAATATTATCCCTGATAGCTCAAAATCTTTCGATGAAAATGTAAAAAATGGTAAAGCGGCATTACCTCCTTGTCATGCTTTTTTTCAATTTTATGTTTCTGATAATAAACTTTCATGCCAAATGTACCAGAGAAGTGCTGATGTTTTTTTAGGTGTTCCTTTTAATATTGCATCATATTCTCTATTAACTCACATGGTAGCTCAGGTATGTGAGTACGAAGTAGGTGATTTCATACATACTTTTGGTGATACTCATATATATTTAAATCATCTTGAGCAAGTAGAGCTCCAATTAAGTAGAGATCCCATGCCACTTCCTACCCTAAAATTAAATGAAGAGGTTAAGAATATTGAAGATTTTAAATTTGAGGATATCGATATACTAAATTATAATTCTCATCCTCCAATTAAAGGTAAAATTTCAGTATAATTCATGACTTACGAACTTACAATTATTGTAGCAGCCTCAATTAATAATGTTATTGGGAATAACAACAAACTTATATGGCATATACCCAAAGATTTAATCAGGTTTAAAGAACTTACTTCAAATCACGCAGTAATAATGGGAAGAAAAACTTTTGAGTCTCTTCCATACCCACTTCCTAATAGATTAAATATAGTAGTAACCCGAAATACTAATTATAATAATGATGGAATTATTGTTTGTAAAAGTATTGAAGAGGCTCTTTCCCATTGCAAGAATGATTCTCAACCGTTTATTATTGGAGGAGGAGAGATCTACACACAAACAATAGGTATAGCAGATAAAATTGAATTAACTAGGGTATACAAAAATTATGATGGAGATGCATATTTTCCAGAGATTCCCAAGGAGAAATTTAAACTTATTAAAGAAGAAACTGATGAAATAAATGGTGATGAAAAGATTAAGTATTCATTTCTAACCTACATAAGAAAATAATATGAAAGCATATGTATTCCCAGGACAAGGATCTCAAAAACCAGGAATGGGGCAAACTTTGTATAATGAGGTTTTAGAGTCTAGAGCTCTTTTTAAAAAGGCTAATAAAATTTTAAATTTTAATATTACAGAATTAATGTTTGAAGGAACAGATGAAGACTTGCTTCAGACAAAGGTGACTCAGCCAGCTATTTTTATTCACTCAGCTATTTTAGCTCTAACCTCAAAGACATTTGCTCCTGATGTATGCGCGGGGCATTCGTTAGGAGAGTTTTCAGCACTAGTTGCATCTAATGCAATAAGTTTTGAAGATGGACTTAAATTAGTTTCAATTAGAGCTAATGCAATGCAAAAAGCTTGTCAAAATACAAATGGAACGATGGCTGCAATTTTAGGCTTATCAGATGAAATTATAGAGTCATCATGCAGTGAGATAGATGGAGTAGTTAAACCAGCAAATTATAATTGTCCTGGGCAGTTAGTAATTTCAGGTGAAATTAAATCAGTTGAGAAAGCATGTGAAGTACTAAAGGAAAAAGGTGCGAGAAGAGCATTAATTCTTCCTGTAAGTGGTGCATTCCACTCTGAGTTGATGAGTTCAGCCGTTAATGATCTAAAAAAAGGTATTGAAGAAACTGATTTTACAAAACCTTCATGTCCAATATATCAAAATTTCACAGGATATCCTGAGGAAGAACCTGCAAAAATTAAAACAAATCTTTTAAAACAGCTAACAGGTGCTGTTCTTTGGAATCAAACTATTAATAAGATGATTGATGATGGGGTTAAAGAGTTTTATGAAGTAGGACCTGGAAATACACTTCAAGGATTAATTAGAAAAACAAATAGAGAAGTAATCGTAGATAGGATTTAGACTATTTTTTGTAAACTTTTCCATCCTTCATTACAAAAACAATATTCTTAAGTGTGGAAATATCTTTTGTTGGACTTTCATCAGTGGCAATTATATCAGCAAGAAAACCTTTCTTAATTTGACCTAATAAATTTTCCATATTTAAAAGCTTTGCATTTCTAATGGTTGCTGCTTTTAAAGAATATTCAGCTGGAATTCCTATCTCATTCCAATAAACAAATTCACCTGCATTGTCACCGTGTGGAAAAACACCTGCATCAGTACCAAAAGATAACGGAACACCCATTTCATATGCTCTTTTTGTAGAAGCTTTATTCTGAACTCCAACCTCTAATGCTTTTGGTATAATAATTTCAGGATAATATCCTGGAATACTAGCCATTTTTACAACGTGTTCACCCGCACTAATAGTCGGTACTAAGTAAGCATTTTTTTCTCTCATAAGTTTCATTGTTCTCTCCTTCATTATTGAGCCATGTTCAATTGTTTTAACTCCTGCTTTTACTGCTCTATACATACCTTCATCACCGTGAGCATGTGCTGCAACATGCATCCCATAATCATTAGCTGTATTAACTATAGCTCTCATTACTTCCTCTGTAAATTGAGGATTTTGTCCATTTTTTGCCATACTCATAACCCCTCCAGTAGCAGTAATTTTAATAAGATCAGCACCATTTTTGTATCTATACCTTACAGCTTTTCTTGCATCACTTATTGAGTTAACAACTCCATCCTCAGGGCCAGGATCATCGACTAAGTCTGCCCTGTATCCATTTGTTGGGTCACCATGTCCCCCTGTTGTTGCAATAGTTTTTCCTGAAGTAAAAATTCTTGGTCCATCTACAATACCTTTATTAATAGCATTACGAAGGGCAATATTAACCCCTGAACCTCCAACATCCCTTACAGTTGTGAAACCTGCTAAAAGTGTTTTTTTAGCAACAACTGTAGATTTGAATGCAACATCTGCTTTGCTGTCTTGAAATCTATTAATATATTTTTCCTTTCCACCTGATTCGCTCTCCATATGAACATGAAAATCAATTAATCCTGGAAGAATTACTTTAGTTTTTAAATCAATTAACTCTACATTATCATTTTTTGGTTCAATGAATCCATTCTCTATAGAACTAATAATATTTTTTGAAATTATAATTGTCTTATTTGAAAGATATTTACCAGAATTAGAGTTATATATCTTTCCAGCGTAAATATATTTTTCTTGGGACATTAAAGATGACGCCACAAATAAAAAAAATATTAATTTTTTCATAACTATTTTTAACTAAAGTAAATTAACTGATCAATTATTCAAAAAAATTAATGATAGAGTTAGTTATATGCTTTATCTGTTTCCTTGTTAGTTCAGTATGCATTGGTAATGAGATTACCTGATCTTTAATCTTATTTGTTACAGGAAAATCCTTGTCAGAAAAAAACTCTTGTTTATATGCTTTTTGTTCATGGAAACCCAATGGGTAATATATTCCAAATGGAATATTATTTTTTGATAGGTGTTCAGCTAGACTATCTCTATATTCAGATGGAACTTTGAGTGTGTATTGATGATAAACATGAGAGTCAACATCCGACTCAACAAATGGGGTTTGAATCTTATCAACTTTTTCAAATGCTTGATTGTAAAGGTGTGCAGATTGCTGCCTGCTTTGATTATACTTATCTAAATATTTTAATTTGACATTTAGTATAGCAGCTTGAATAGAATCAAGTCTTGAGTTTACACCAATTTCATCATGATAATATCTCTCATACATCCCATGATTAACAATCCCTCTCATTTTATATGCTAAATTATCTGAATTAGTAAATATTGCACCTCCGTCTCCATAACAGCCAAGGTTTTTTGATGGAAAAAAAGATGTAGTACCTATATCCCCAATTGTGCCTGTCATCTGTTTTTCTGAATTTGAAAACTTATATTTTGCTCCTAATGCTTGAGCATTATCCTCAATTACTTTAAGATTGTTTTTGTTTGCAATCTCAATTATTTCTTCAATTCTACAAGACTGACCAAAAAGATGAACAGGAATTATGACTTTCGTTTTTTTAGTAATCTTACTTTCTATTAAGCTAGGGTCTATATTAAAAGTTCTTGGATCGATGTCAACAATTACTGGCTTTAAACCCAATAAAAGTATAACCTCAATAGTTGATGCAAATGAAAAGTTAGTAGTTATGACTTCATCTCCTCTTTTAAGGTCAAGTGCCATTAATGCAATTTGAAGAGCATCTGTTCCATTTGCACAAGGTATAACGTGTCTAACATTTAAATAATCTTGTAAATTATTTTGAAATTCTTTAACAACAGGTCCATTTATAAAGGAGGTGGACTTAATTACTTTTTTAATCTCTCTGTTTATTTGCCACCTAATTTTCCTGTATTGACCGTTTAGGTCAACCATATTAATTTTTTTCATTGAAAACAAAATTAAAAAAGTATTTTTGGAAAAAGGATTTAGTGAAATTAATTTATGAAATATTTATCATTACTATTAATGCTTTGAGCATACCATTTAGATTATTTTCAAAAAAAGTAAATCTATTTCACCAAGGTAGAAAAGATACCTTTAGAATTTTAAAAAAAGAGATTAATCCCAATGAAAAAAATATTTGGTTTCATGTATCATCACTGGGAGAATTTGAAATTGCCAGGCCTATAATTGAAGAATTAAAAAGTAAAGTCAATAACTTAAAAATTCTTGTCACATTTTTCTCACCATCTGGCTATGAAAATGTTAAAAATTTTGAGCACGCGGATTCAATTACTTATTTGCCAGTTGATTCGTCAAATAACTCTAAAAAGTTTATTAAATATGTGAATCCTAAAGTTGCAGTAATTATCAAAAATGATTTATGGCCTAATTATATATCTGAATTAAAAGAGAATAACTCAATTATTTATTCAGTTTCTTCAAAATTTAAGCAGTCAAATTTTCATTTTGGAATTTTTGGTAAATGGTTTTTAAATAGACTAAAAATGATCGACTATTTTTTTGTTCAAGACAATAACTCGAAATTAATACTTAGTAAGTACTCCATCCAAAATGTAGTTAAATCAGGCGACTCAAGATTTACATCTGTAATTAAAACTCTGAATGAAAATAAAAGAATCGATAGTATAGAAAAGTTTATTGATAATAATAAATGTTTTATTGCTGGAAGTGTATGGACTAGAGATATAAAAATTATAAAAGAGTCTATAAGAAACAATAATATTAAGTCTATTATTGCACCTCATGAAGTATCACAAAAAAAAATAAATGAGTTAGAGAATATTTTTGAAGATTCTTGTGTCAAACTATCATGCCTTATAAAAGAAGAAGACTTTCAAAAAAATGTATTAATTGTTGACTCAATTGGTCAACTTAAGCACATGTATAAATATGCAAACTTTTGTTATGTTGGCGGAGGTTTTTCAAAAAATAGTCTTCATAATATTCTAGAGCCTTCAGTTTTTTCATGTCCAGTTATAATAGGAAATTTATATTATGGATTTAAAGAGGCTGAAGATTTAATTGATTTAGGTGGTGTATTATCAATCAACAATTCTGTTGAATTTTCAAAAGTATTTAGTGAGCTGTGCCTTAAAAAAGAAAAAGAAAAAAAATTAGGTAAAATCAATTCAGACTATGTTTACGAAAATGAAAAAAATAACAAAAAAGTTATTGATTCATTAATTAAAACTTTGCAATAACTTACTTTATAAATTTATATTTGCCTTATGATTAAAAAAACTCTACTTCTTTTATTTACATTATGTTTTTTCACAGTCCAAAGTCAAAACTCAAAAAAACCAAATATTATAATGATGATTGGAGATGGCATGGGACTTTCCCAAATTTCATCTGGAATGTACTCTAATAATAATTATACATCTTTGGAGAGATCCAAATATGTAGGATTGATTAAGACTCATTCATCAAGTAATTTAATTACTGATTCTGCTGCAGCTGGGACTGCAATGTCATCTGGTGTAAAAACAAAAAATAGAGTGGTTGGAATGGATGATAATTATAAACCAGTAAAAAGTATTTTAGAAGTTTGTAAAGATTTAGGCTACTCAACTGGAATAATAGTTACATCTACTATAGTTCATGCAACTCCTGCATCATACTATTCAAAGGTAAAAAGTAGATATCAGTACGAAGATATTGCAAGTCAGCTTGCAAAAAGTGGAATAAATTTCTTTGTTGGAGGAGGTGAAAGATATTTTAATAATAGATCAGATAATAGAAATTTACTAGCTGAGATGGAAGACTATTTTTTTGCAACTAGTATAGATACATATAAGAATAATAATTCTAATAAAATTGGATATTTAACTAGTTATGATGACCCTATTGAAAAACATAAAGGCAGAGAGCCATCTTTACCAATTCTGGTTGAATCTACAATTCAAAAGTTAGAGAATCTAGATAAACCCTTTTTTCTTCTTATTGAATCAGCTCAAATAGATTGGGCAGCTCATGATAATGATCCTATGCACATGAATAGCGAGATGATTGAATTTGATAATACAATTAAAACAGTTTTTGATTTTATCGATAAAGATGACAATACTCTTGTTGTAATAACTGCTGATCATGAGACTGGAGGAGCAGCAATTACAGGAGGTAATCTATTAAAATCCAAGGTTAAAAATAATTATGTATCTGGAGATCATACTGCTACTATGGTTCCGGTTTTTAGCTTTGGATATAAGGCCCAAAACTTTAAGGGTGTTTATGATAATACCGAAATTTTTGATAAATTAAGGACAATCATAGAGAAATGAAAAAAGTACTTTTAGTTTTTGTAATATTTACTTTATCATGCGAAAATGAGCCTACTAATGTTGATGTCCTAATTAGAGGTGGTGTTATTCACGATGGCACCGGAATGACAGGATATGTTGGTAATGTTGCTATAAATAATGACACAATTTTTTATGTAGGGAAAAAAGATAATTTTATCGCTAATCAATTAATTGATGCTTCAGGAAAAGTAGTTTCTCCAGGCTTTATAAACATGCTTAGTTGGGGATATAATACCTTAATGCAAGATGGAAGATCCCTAAGCGATTTAAAGCAAGGAGTTACATTAGAGGTTTTTGGTGAAGGCACTTCTCCTGGACCTCGTGGATCTATAAATAGTAATAACTATGTTTCTTTTGGTGAAGCAATGGAGAATTTAGAGTCAAGTGGAGTATCAACAAATATTGCTTCATACCTTGGTGCCGCAACAGTTAGAATTCAAGAAATTGGGTATGCAAATAGAAAAGCTACTCCTAATGAAATGGAATCAATGAGAAATATTGTTAAACTAGCTATGATGCAAGGTGCAATTGGTATTGGATCCTCTTTGATTTATGCTCCTGGAGATTATGCAGATACGGATGAACTAGTTGAACTATCAAAGGTTGCATCTTCTTATGGTGGAAGATATATTTCTCATATGAGAAATGAGGACTTTAGAGTTCTTGAAGCCGTTGATGAATTACTTGAAATTGCTGAAAGAGCTGATATACCTGCTCAGATTTATCACCTTAAAACTTCTAGAAAACCAAATTGGCATTTATTAGATTCTGTAATTAATAAAGTTGAAACTGCAAGAGAAAATGGATTAAGGATAACGGCTGATATGTATACCTATCCTGCTTCTTCTACAGGCCTGACAGGTGTTATACCTACTTGGGTACAAGAAGGTGGAAGACAAGCATGGATCAATCGTATGACAAAACCAGATGTAAGGGAGAGGCTTTTTGAAGATATTAGAAAAGAACTTTCAGAACAACCACCTGAGGATATTTTAATGGTTGGTTTTAATAAACAATCTATGTCAAATAAATACCGAGGTATGACTATTGCCGAGGCAGCAGAATTAAGAGGTGAGTCTCCTGAAGAGGCTATAGTTAATTTAATAATTGAAGATGGAAGTAGAATCCAATGTATATATTTTAGCATGTCTGAAGAAAATGTAAGAAAGAAAATTATGCTTCCATGGGTTTCTTTCGACTCAGATGCAGGATCTTACTCAGATATTTCAAAAGACTTCATAACACATCCTCGTGCTTTTGGAAGTTTTGCCAGGGTTCTTGGTAAATATGTAAGAGATGAGAAATTAATTACAATGGAGGAAGCTATTCGAAGATTAACTGGATTTCCTGCAAATAATCTAGGTATTAAAAATAGAGGATATTTAAAACCTGGTTATTTTGCAGATGTTGTAGTTTTTGATCCAGAACTAATTGAGGACAAAGCAACTTTTGAGAAACCACTTCAGTTTGCTGTTGGAGTTGAAGATGTATTTGTAAATGGTGTACAGGTATTATCTGGAAGTGAGCATACAGGTGAATATCCTGGGAGATTTGTTAAAGGAGCAGGTTATAGCCCCTCTAACTAAAATAGTGCGGGTGAAGGGACTCGAACCCCCATGCTGTTAGGCACTAGATCCTAAGTCTAGCGTGTCTACCAATTTCACCA
>OZSS01001037.1_pt1 | contig 13152 bp, 4 predicted proteins | sample 1779911 | NCBI WGS metagenome assembly OZSS01 (sample SAMEA2603589, study PRJEB24840) | metagenome | biome: Water; feature: Photic zone; material: Seawater sample | place: Mediterranean Sea | collected 2013-11-12 | depth 10 m | reverse complement strand
GTCTTATACATCCCTACAATGTGGTTATTTTGCACTAGAATTTTTATCAAAGTTTACTTTGATGGCTTGCTTGTGCTCTTATTTGGTTCACTTGCTCTGCTTTGTTTATTGTGCAACCCATTGAAAGGGGAAGGTAATGAAAAAGAGCCCATTGATTTAACTGAAAGCATTCCTTCGGGGAAAACCGAAAACGAGCAGAATATTACATTTACGGTTAAGTCTTGGGAATTTGTTGGGGTACAGATTTTCTCCAAAAAAAATCTTCGTGAACAACTAAAAGATTTCTCTGGGAAAACAATTCAATTTGATGATCTTTCCAAGATCATCGATAGGCTCGAGAAATTCTACAAATCCCAAGGCAAGATCGCTTCAGTTACGATCCCTCCGCAGGATGTGACCAGTGGAAACCTGAAGGTTCGTATCGTGGAGGCCCGCTTTGGGAAGATCAAAATTGATCCGGTCGGTTCCTCGCTAGTCAAGCACTCCAAGATTAAAGCTAGCATCGAGAATTATTTATCCAAAGCAAGTATCTATGATGCTGAATACATGAATCGTGGGCTTCTGATCGCTGATGATTTGCCAGGGGTGAGTATGACAGGTTTCTTACAGGCTGGTGAGTCGGACAATGAAGTTGACCTCGTTTTAAAAACTTCTAACGAACCTTCTTATATTGCAGATCTTGCGGTTGATAATGCTCACGCCCGATCGCTTGGAACTTACCGGGCCACTTTAGCCGCAACCTTGGTTAGTCCTTTTCGTTACGGAGAAACAATCAGCTTACAAACTCTCAAGAGCGAAGGAAGTAGATATGGGAGGGTTGGATTTGGCATGCCAGTGGGCTCAGCAGGTTGGAGAATGAATATCTATGGAAGCAATCTATCTTACCAGGTGGTGACAAGTGAACTTGCTGCTCTAAATATTCAAGGTGATGTCGAGGAAACAGGATTGTCACTACGTTATCCTATCATTCGGAACCAAAAGGGGAATTTATATCAGAACTATCGGTTTGATCACCGGGTGTACTTATCGAGCGTCGCCTCGATTATTCAAAAACACTACTCTATTGGAAGTGCATCGATGAATTTGTCTGGAAACATATTTGATACTATTTGGGGGGGAGGAGCCAATACCATGAGCATTGGTCTGTCACATGGAAAGGTAAGCGGTCATGGAGGCATACTGACGAATCCTGACGAGGGTTATCATACTTTGATTAACTACAGTGCAAGCAGACAGCAGACTATTTCTGAGAAATTAAGTTTCTTTTTGTCTGTTTCAGGCCAAATTACACAAGATGTTTCTACCAGTTCTGTTCATGAAATGACTGAAGATTTTCTGGATAGTGCTGAGAGCTTTAGCTTGGGTGGCTTAAGTGGAGTGCGGGCCTATCCCTCAGGCGAGGCTACAGGGTCTGTCGGAAGACTCGTGAAAGCAGAGTTTCGTTATCTATTGAGGAATGACATTATAACAAAAACATTTTATGATTGGGGATGGGTTGGTAAGCGTGACCCTGAGACTACGGGTCCGTCAGAATATGACTTGTCGGGTGCAGGAATTAACTTCGCTTGGAGTGCACCTTTGGGGTTTAGTATGCAAGCAACATACGCTAGACGGTTTGGAGAAAATCCTAATCCTTCACCTACTGGGATGGATCAGGACGGCAGTCTGGAGGAAGACCGTTTTTGGTTCGTACTGGGTAGGACTTTTTAGTAGTGATTTATTGGTTTCGACATAATTTACTCCTGCGACTAGTGGTTTTATCCCCCTTGTGTGTTTCGCTTGTCTTGGGGCAACAGTTACCTTCCGGTGCAACCTTGCAAGCTGGTAATGCAAAGGTTAATTACCACAACTCTTCGCTTTATATAAGGCAGAGTACCGAACGAGCCGTAATCGACTGGCAATCCTTCAATGTGGGGGAGGGAGGAGCCGTTCACTTTATTCAACCCAGTCAGTCGGCCGCCACTTTGAATCGAGTGAAAGGTGTTGAAGCATCTCAAATACTTGGTCAAATCACTGCACCCGGTCAGGTTTTTATCACAAATGGGAATGGGATATATTTTGGGGAAAGTTCATCCGTCGATGTTGGAAGTTTGGCCGCCTCTACTCTTGCGATCGGAGTCGAAGATTTTATGGCGGAGAATTTGAAGTTTACTTCCTTCGGAAAGGATCAAGATTCGAGCCTTATCAATGAGGGAGAATTAAGGGCGAAGGAGAATGGCTTTATTGCTTTACTGGCTCCCGAAGTGCGGAATGAAGGATTTATCTTTGCTAAAAAAGGAACGGTGGCACTCGCCTCGGGCGAGATGATCGAGTTGCAGACGGACCCGAATCATCAATTGGTTGGGGTTCGCGTAGAGCCTGCTCAATGGCATGCTCTCGTGGAAAACAAAAAAGTGATCGAGGCGGATGACGGTATCGTTGTTCTCTCAGCGCAAGCCGCAAGCTCCTTGTTTCAAGGTTTAGTTCGAAATTCCGGTATTCTTCAAGCTAGAGGAATCAAGAAAGATGGTGGACGAGTCATTTTAACTGCTGGGATAGGCGGTCAAGTGAACCACAACGGGTTGATTGATTCCTCTTCAGATATTGGTAAAGGAGGACTGGTCACTATGGAAGGGGAGGAAATTGAACTGGCAGAAAATTCCGTTATCGATGTGAAAGGCAAAAAAGGGGGTGGAGATGTTTTGATTGGTGGTGACTGGCAAGGCGGGGCGAATCAAGAACTTCGTGTTTTGGATGATCCCCATGCCCTGCTTCAAGCAAGAGAGATATTGATGAATGAAGGTTCTCTGATTAATGCAAGTGCATCAGGCAATGGAGATGGCGGAGCAGTAGTTCTCTGGTCAGATATTTTTGATTTGGAATCTAAAACTTTGGTGAATGGAGAAATCTATGCCAACGGGGGAATGAGAGGTGGAGATGGAGGCAGCGTGGAAACTTCTGGCCATTTTCTAGATATCAATGATGCGAGGGTTTCAACCCTCGCACCCTTTGGTCAGACAGGTGACTGGCTTTTGGATCCTGGAAACATTGACATTACCAATACGGGAACCAGTAGCACAGATAATCTACCAAGTTTTCCGGTTGCAAGCACCTCGAGCATACATCCTAGTTCAATCGTGAACGCCTTGGCTTCCACAAGCGTAACAATCCAAACTGGAACCGGAGACTACGATCTTACCGTTGCCTCAGCGATAACAAGCACAGCAAACAATTCACTTACTTTGGAAGCTGGACGAAACATAGTGATCAACGCAAATATCGATGTGGGTGCCGGAGCCTTAGCGATTGAGGCAGATAATGATATTACGGTGGGAGCGAATTTGACGACCTCAAATTCGGGCAACACAGCGATTGTCCTAAATGCAGGTAAAAATGATGCTTCGGCAACATCCACGGGGGGAGACATTATCATAAGTGGATCTCCCTCCATTTCAACGGGTGCTGGAGGCCGGGCAACCTTTTACACGGGCAGTGTATCTGGATCAACCGGATTGACTACCCTTATCGGTTCAGGAACTGGACGATTTCGTTACAATAGCGATGAGAGTTCCACGAACTATTCAACCTCCCTTTCGAGCGGAAAGTTTGCAATTTATCGAGAACAGCCAACGGTTAATCTTGGTACCACTTCCATTACTTACGGCGATTATAAAAGCGGGGATTCCTTCCCGATTTTGTCGGTCACAAGCGGCACAGAGAATGGAGACGATGTGGATAGTGCAACTTATTCAATTACGGGAGCGTCCTACACCACGAATTCTTCTGGCCAATATCTGAATGTTAAGACCCCAACCACGGCTCTGGAAGGAAACGCCAATGCCAATGCCAAAACCGGTTCCACCTACTCGGTCAGCACCAACCTCCATGATCTTGGATATGATGTTTCCGGGGGTGGTTTGCAGGTCAACCCTAAGACAGTTAATCTGATTGCTACTGCAGTTTACGATGGCAATAAGTTTTTAGATAGCTCCTATGATGATAGTGACTCCTCCACCTCATACAATGATCCTTCAAATTCCAACGAAGTCACAATTTCCGGACTTATAGGTAACGAATCGCTCAGATATTCAACGGCGAAAACTTACAATTATCATGTGGCTTCAGACGTTTCCAGAAGATTCATAAATTCAATAACACTGATAGACGCAACTGATTCCATAGGCATTACAAGCAACTACCAATTACCGAATTTCAGTCGGGCAAGTGGGGTTAACCAAGTTACTATAACCGCTCAACCTCTTACGCTATCATTGGATGGAAGCACCGTGACCAGTAAAACCTACGATGGTACCACCGACCGATCGTCAACTTTTGCACCAGTTTGGAATTTTGGAAGTTCCTTGGTCGAGGGGGATGAAAGTGCCAGCATAAGCTATGCAAATGCAATTTACAGTTCAGCAGACGCGGGATCAGGTAAGACTCTAACAATTTCTGGATTAACTATTAATTCACTCTCAGAAACAGCGAGCTCCTCTGATCAGAGCCCCACCTCTTACCCGACTGATTATCTTATTACTATTAATGGTTCTCCGGCCACCTCACTAATTGCGAATTCGGTAACCATTAACCAAGCAGCCTTAAGCGTGACAGCCAATGATTCGTTTAAATTTAAAGATCAATCAGACCCCGTTGGATTTGCTGGCCTTTCCTATTCAGGGTTCGTCAACAATGAAAATTCGTTGGTCTTGACAGGTTCTACTTCCTTGTCCCGGGTAGCTGGAGAGACTGCAGCGGATTATACCCTGACTCCTGATGTTAGTGGAGTTTCTTCTACCAATTATAGCATAACTGCGGTCAATGGAACCTTTACGATTGTGCCCGCTAATCAATTGTTGGTAACAATGGGGAGTGCCACTTCCAATGTTTACACCTCCGTTTATGGAAATGCTGCCACATATAGTGTATATTCAGTTTCGTATCTTGATTCGGGGGCATCAACGCAGACCATTTCTTCTGGTTCAGGTTCCTCCACTTTCACTCAAATTGCTGATTCCAACAATCAGGTAACGGTTCGTGATGGAAGTTCAAATGACATCGTCTTCACCATCTCGCCTTCTTCAGCAGCCAACTCCACTGCGAACTTCCTTAAAGTCGGTTCCTATCTCTTGGGTCCAACCTCCATAACTAACAATGGCAGTCTATTCAGCAATACGGTAAAGGTTATTGGATCGCATTCGGTTTCTGCGTTGTCTTTAACCCCAACTGTTACCGGTGGAAAAACAAAAATTTACGATGGGGATCCTGACTTGGAAAGTTTGACCATAGGCTTGACCGGTTTGAAGACTGGAGATCTGGTCAATGTCGCAGCAGTCGGCACTTATCGGGATTCAAGTGACAACCCGGACAAGAATGTGGAGGTTGTCGGATCATCCGTGGTGGATAAGGCTTTTAAAGTCGAAAATATTTCCATTACTGACGGTGGGACTAACAATGACGATGCAAATTATGTCTTATCTGCAAACATTTTGACCGAGACGGACGGACGCATAAATCAAAAGCCCATTACCTACCTACCTGCCCAAAAAGTTTATGACGGAACTAATGACCTCAGACCGGTGATTGATGGTCAGACATATGGAAAGATCAAGACCAATTCGGTAAGAACCGCGGATGGTCTTGGTTTGATTAACAATGAGGTTTTTACCTACAATGCAGCCAATTCCACAAGTAAGCATGTCAATGGACCGGATGACGATGCTTCAACAATTGGTTTACCTTCGGATCCTACCAGTCCAGCAGGAACGGATACTGATAACTTTATTAGTTCGGTAACCATGGTTGTCGACGGGGGAGGAAGTGGGTTTATTCCCACAAATTATGAGCTTCCAACGCTTAGCCGAACCACTGCTCCCGTCGACATAACCAAGGCAACGGTCAAACTTTCAGGAACTAAGGTCTATGATTCAACAGATACTCTGTCCTCTGTAACTGTGGCAACCGGCATAACCGGAGAGTCACTTTTATATAGCGGGGCAACCTCCGCAACTGAAGATGTAGGCACCACTTATGTAAATGCCATCACACTATTGGATGCAGCAGATGCGAATTCCAATGAGAGTGGAGGCAGCTACAACCCCACTGGATTTGGCTCAGACTACACCTTTAACAATGCTCTTTCCAGTGGGACAGATGGTAACAATGAATTTACAATTCAGACCAAGGCATTGACTGTAAGTGGCATCACCACCTCGGACAAGATTTACGACGGGCTGACTTCTGCCACAACTGATTTTGCTTCAGCTTCATTTTCAGGTTTGGTATCGGGTGATGTTTTAAGTATTTCTTCCGTGACCGGCACTTTTGACTCCAAGGATGTTTCGATTACTGGATCAACCATCAATGACAAGACAGTCACTTTGGCCACGACATACAACCAAGCGGAGGCGGGTTCTGACTTTGCCAACTACACCATTACTGACCAACCCTCTGCTCAATCCAAGATCAACCAAAGACCGCTGAGCTTTGTTGCAACCAAGACTTATGACGGATCGGCTACCATCACTCATTCCGATGTCAATTCCGGAGGTTTGGGAAATACGGGAGACGCATCAAACTCGGGCCTTGTGGGATCTGAAACACTCAATTATTCGGCTACCTCAAATTCCAAGGATGTATCGGTTGCCAACAAGTACATCTCTGCAATCACTTTATCGGATGGATCCAATGGTGGACTTACGGACAATTACAAGGTCCCAAGTGGTAACCTTGGTTCATACAACAGCGGGCTTAATGCAGTAACCATAGATCGTAAAACAGTTTCTCTGTCCGCTAATAAAGTTTATGACGGACAAACCAGTCTTTCGAATTCGGCAGTGAGTGTAACCACCGGTGTGGGCAGTGAAACCCTTACCTACAGCGGGGCTTCGGTGAACAACAAGGATGTTGGCACGGCAAGCAAGTTTATTGATGCAATTACCTTGGCCGATGCGAGTGATGCTTCCGGGGGACTGGCCGCAAATTATCAACTCCCGACTCTAAACTATGCAAATGCTCCGGTAACTATTTCGGCGAAAGCACTGACCATGAGTGGTCTGACCAGTGCTAATAAGGAATACGATGGAACAACCACTGCCGTGGTTTCGGGAGGTCCGGGATCATTGCAGGGTGCAATTTCTGCGGGCTCAGGATCTGATAATGATGGCAAGCCTTATTCTGGTGATACTGTGAGTCTAACCGGAACTGCGGTCGGTACTTTCAACGACAAGGATGTTGCAGACGCCACAACCGTTGTATTTTCTGGTGTCAGTCTTACGGGTTCAGAAGCAGGGAATTATTCGTTGACCGCTCATGCGGATGCAACCGGTCTTTCAATTACTCCCAAGCCCATGACGATTTCAGGACTATATGCGTATAATAACACATACAATGGTCGAACTAATGTGTATATATTTAACAGCACCATTGTAATGTCAGGATTGGTCACGATAGACGGGGTTGCGGACGATGTCACTGGTGGCAGAGGGTGGAATGGCACCATGGCCGATGCCCATGTGGGCAATGGAAAAAGCGTAACAATTTCAAGTACTTTCAGCGGAGCAGATGTCGGCAATTACAACATAACTGATCAAGCAACCACTACCGTTAATATCTCACCCAAAGAAGTAACACTCTCTGCTTCAAAGGTTTATGATGGAACTACTTCCCTTGGTGCAGGTGTGATTACGATTAGTGGTACGGTTTATTCAGAGACAATTGGATACAACTCGGCCACTTCCAATTCTATGGATGTCAGTGGAAATAGATACATTGATGCCATCACCTTGGTTGACGGGACTGGACTTGCATCGAACTATACAACTCCTGATCTTACCACTTACAGTGCCACAAAAAATTCAGTTACTATAACCGCAAAGCCTCTGACAATATCCGGATTGAGCAGCTCCGATAAAGTCTTTGACGCCACCACCAACGCCACCGTCAACGGAACCGCGGTTTTACAAAGCCCCATCTCTGCGGGTTCCGGTTCCGACAGTGATGGAATCCCATACTCGGGCGATGGAATTGCATTATCCGGAACTGCGACCGGTACCTTTGATTCGGCCAATGTTGGAAGTCGATCCGTGTCGTTTGGTGGGTTAAGCCTGACAGGCTCGGGTTCGAAGGCAGACAATTATTCACTCACTGCTCATGCTACTGCCAGCCAATCGATATCAGAGAGGGCGGTATTCCTGTCAGCGACTAAGGTCTATGATGGAGACAACACCCTCACAGGTGCTGAAGTCACGCTGACTACCAATACGGGTGAAACCTTGAATTACAGCGGGGCGACTTCTTCCGATGCAAATGTCGCCACCACAAACAAATTTATCTCTTCCATAACCTTGGAAAATAACGGAGGTGCTCTAGCTTCCAATTATTCCCTGCCAACTCTAAATTTTGCCAACGCTCCCGTCACTATTTCTTCCAAAAGTGTTCAATTATCTGCTTCGAAGACCTATGACGGAAATAATGACCTGACTGGAAATGTTACTTTGTCTACCGGGGTGGGAAGCGAGACTCTCTCATACAGTGGTGCAACTGCGAGTTCAAGAAATGTAACGGATGCCAATAAATTCATCAGTGCCATAACCATACTGGATGCCACGGATGGATCAGGTGGTTTAAATACTAATTATAATTTACCTTCTTTGGACGCTGCCAATGCTCCCGTGACTATCTCCGCAAAGGCTATCACCATGAGTGGTTTGACAAGTTCTGGCAAAATCTATGATGGAACCACGAATGCTACTGTGGCAGGAACCGCAAGCCTACAAAGTGCAATTTCTGCCGGAACTGGTTCTGCTTCGGATGGAAAGCCTTATGATGTGGATTCGGTCAGCATAACGGGTACCGCAGTCGGCACCTACAATGATAAAGATGTCTTTGATGCATCGACGGTCGCTTTTTCTGGATTAAGCCTCACGGGTTCCGGTTCAGGCAACTATTCCTTAAGTAATCATGCGGATGCAAGTCACACCATCTCCGTAAAACCTGTAAGCGTTAGCGGGTTAACCAGCTCTGACAAAATCTATGATGGAACCACGAATGCTACTGTGGGAGGAACCGCAAGCCTGCAAAGTGCAATTTCTGCAGGAACTGGTTCTTCATCGGATGGAAAGCCTTATGATGTGGATTCGCTAAGCTTAGCGGGAACGGCAGTCGGTGCATTCAATGATAAAGATGTGTCCGATGCAACAAAGGTCGTTTTTTCAGGTCTAAGTTTGACAGGAACTGGAGAAGAGAATTATTCATTTACTAATCATCCGGATGCAAGCCACTCTGTAAATACCAAGGAAGTGAGCCTGTCGGGAAGCAAGACCTATGACGGCGGGGTGGACCTGATGGGAGCGGTCAGTCTGCTCACGGGAGTGGGCAGTGAGACTTTGAGTTACAGCGGGGCGAGTGCGAGTGCCAAGGATGTGTCGGTGAGCCATAAATATATCAATGGGCTCACTTTGGGGGATGCCACCGATGGATCGGGGGGTTTGGCAGGCAACTATCAACTGCCGAGTTTGGATGCGGTGAATGCTCCGGTTAGTATCGGCACCAGGGAAGTGAGCCTATCGGGGAGCAAGACCTACGACGGGGGTGTGAACCTGACCGGTTCGGATGTAAGCATCAGCACGGGAGTGGGGAGTGAGACTTTGAGTTACAGCGGGGCGACGGTGAGTGCCAAGGATGTGACGGTGAGCAATAAATATATTGATGCGATCACTTTGGAAAATGCCACGGATGGATCGGGCGGACTGGCGGGCAACTATCAACTACCGAGTTTGGATACGGTCAATGCCCCGGTTAGTATCGTCACCAAGGAAGTGAGCCTGTCGGGGAGCAAGACCTACGACGGGGGTGTGAACCTGACCGGTTCGGATGTAAGCATTAGCACGGGAGTGGGTAGCGAGACATTGTTCTACAGCAGTGCGAGCTCGAGCTCAAAGGATGTGGCGGTTTCCAATAAATACATTGATGCGATCACCTTGGAGAATGCGTTGGATGGATCGGGTGGATTATCATCGAATTATCAACTCCCTGTTTTGGATCGAATAACTGCCCCAGTTACTATCGGAGCGAAGACTGTCAGTTTATCAGCAAGTAAGATCTATGATGCGGGAGTGGACTTGGCTGGTTATGTCTCTTTGAACACAGGCGTGGCTAGTGAAACCTTGAGCTATAGCGGAGCGATCTCAAACTCGAAGGATGTGGCACCACCCAATAAATATATTGAGAGCATAAGCTTAGAGGATGGGGTGGATGGCTCGGGTGGATTAGAATCTAATTATCAGTTACCTAGTTTAAATGCCAGCAATGCACCGGTTACCATTGAAGCGAAGACCGTTAGTTTATCAGCAAATCGTGTTTACGATGGCAGCGTTGGCCTGACTGGAACAGATGTTTCAATTGAAACCGGTTTCGGATTAGAGACACTAAGCTATAGCGGTGCAAGTGTGAATTCGAAAGATGTAGCGGTGTCCAATAAATTTATCGATGCGATCACATTAGAGAATGCAACAGATGAATCCGGTGGTTTGTCCAGTAATTATCAATTACCGAGTTTGGATGCGTTGAATTCAATTGTTAGCATAACCCCAAAAGTCGTGGAGCTATCGGCCAATAAGATATATGACGCTTTATTAAGTCTCTCTGGATCTGATCTTACAATCAAAACAGGAGTAGGGGAGGAGACTTTAAGTTACAGTGAAGCGATGGCTAGTGCGAAGGATGTGGCTGTAACAGGAAATTACATTACCTCGATCACTTTGAATGACGCAAACGATGGATCCGGCGGCTTCGCAAGTAACTATTTGCTACCGACTTTAGATGCCTTGAATGCTCCAGTAGATATAGAACCATCATCGCTTATTATTCAGGCATTTGATGAAGTAAAAACATACGGTCGAGATGCAGTTTTGGATGAGAATAATTTTGAGGTGAAAGGATTGCAAGGTACAGATGAAGTAACTTATGTTTCACTTCAAAGCGAGGGAAGAGGCACTAATGCAGATCTCGGATATTATAATATTGTTCCAAGTAACGCTCGTGGTCCAAATTTTGATCCTTATAATTACGACATAGATTATCTTTACGGAGTTTTGATAGTCGAAGCTTCTCCTTTCGAACAAAAGACTGCTCTGGTATCCATTGAGACTGTTCAGAATAAAGTTTCTACTACCGAGTCTTCATCCGTTGAAACTGTAGATACCTCTACTTTTTCAACGATAACTCCGACTTCTATCGGTCCACCAGCGCCCACATTTATCACTGCACCGCCTTCATTTTTGCCTGTCACACCTGTGGTACCATCTACTCCTACACCTACTCCTGAACCTTCCTCTGTGCCTGCCACTCCTGAACCTACTCCCGCACTCACACCTGAACCTGCCTCTACACTTGCTCCTGAACCAACCTCTACACCGGAGGCAGCCCCCACACCCACAACAACTTCTGCACCTGTAGGAGATTCTGTAACTCCAACTCAAAGCAATACGGATCCGACAGGAAGCTCTTCCGACCTAACCGTCGATTTACTTGATACTCCTGATACATCAACGGTAGGATTGATTGCCGTTTCAGTTCCAAGAGAGACGACAACCACTGGTACAGGCTTTTCTTTTGAGCTGCCTGAAGAAATTTCAACGATGTCACAACAGCAAGAAGTTTCAGTTGAGGTGACCTTGGAAACGGGGGCCCCTCTTCCTGATTGGCTTAGTTATCAAGAGGATACAGGGAAGTTTACCTCAGCCTCCGTTCCCAATGGAGCGTTTCCTATCACGGTGATCATGAAAATAGGTTCACAGCAGGTGGCTGTGGTGATTTCGGAAAGACAGGAATGATTTTTTCAATCTCAATGAAATGATGAGATTCATTTAGCTGGAGTGGTCAATTAGTTGAACCAGAGGTGGTAGTATGTTTATTTAGAAGCGGAAATTAATTTCATGAGCAATGAATTGGAGAGTATACCAGGCATTTCTCTACCTTTTTCTGGAAATGTATCAACTTTGAGTGGTTCATTTAGTGTGGGGACGAACCTTCCTTTTTCTGAAAACCTTGATCTCTTTTGGGGAGGAGGTCTGGGGTATGCCCAGCAAGATACAGAGTTTAATCTAGGAACAATATCTGCACCTGAAACGAACCAAGTCATGCTTTGGCAATTGGCAACAGGGATAAACATCACACCCCTATCCCATATGCTGATTGGTTTACGATACCGCTGGGTATATTTGGCAGAGATGGAAGACTTTACAGATCGATCAATGCACTCTTTTGAAATTTCAATGGGGTACGAGTGGTAATCTTTCTTTTAGGAAACCCTGTATAATTTGCGAGTTTAAAAGACTTCGTCTTCTACCCCGTCATTGTATTCATCATAGGTGTCAAAGGATGAGCTGTCTGGCTCGTCAACTGCTTTCTCTCCTCCTCCTCCTTCTTTTTCAACTTTATAACCGTTTATTGATGTGAACCACTTGGTGACTCCGTCTTTACCGGTCCATTCCCTTCCGTTTACCCGGGCATCAATTGAAACTTTGTCCCCGACTTGTAAATCCTGGCTTTTTTCGATCGAATCTTTGGTAAATTCTACAGGTACGGGGTTGTCCCATCTTCCATCTCCTGTTTCCACCACCACCTGATGTTTTCGGAATCCGTTATTTCCAAATTCACGAACTTCGTCCACGAATTTTATCTCTCCTTTTATGGTAACTTCATTCATTCCTTTTTCGTATCTGAAAATCGATCATTCGCCAATCGTGATTTCGGAATTATTTACTTTTCGTTCTGTCTTACATTGTAGTTAGTCCTATTTTTTGATTTGTAGAGTACATGATCAATCGGCTTTTAATCGGATTTTGTTTTGCCACTTATTTTTTTGTGCCTGGGGTTCCCGGTAAGGAAACCTTACCTACTTTGGGAAAGGACGCCTTGGTCAGTGATTCGATTGATATGTGGGAGGGGTTTGACCCTCGTAAAGAACCCATAGAGTTGGAGGTCCTCAAGGAGTGGTAAGCTGATGGCGTGATTCCATGATCTGGCATTTTCCACATGGCATCGCACAGGAATCAACGATTCGTAAGAATGGATGGAAACTAATCTATAATTACATCCCTGGCCGGCCAAAACTTCAGTTGTTTCATCTTTATGATAATTTTCACCAACAGGCGAAAAGAATTGATATTGAAG